>Ga0265295_1000591_pt1 | contig 71629 bp, 71 predicted proteins | sample Munlansysbiofilm_FD_192503 | JGI IMG/M metagenome (GOLD analysis project Ga0265295, IMG submission 192503) | Leachate microbial communities from a municipal landfill in Southern Ontario, Canada - Methane capture system biofilm | ecosystem: Engineered > Solid waste > Landfill > Unclassified ...
AATCCATCGGCGATTTTTCTGAACCGTGCCCAAGAAGCCGTATCGGGCAGTGTCGTGATGGCAACATGGGAAGGTTCACGCCCTATGCTGATTGAAGTGCAAGCCTTAGTAGATACCAGTCACCTGGGCAATCCGCGACGTGTGACCGTGGGGCTGGATCAAAACCGTTTAGCGATGCTACTGGCTGTCTTGCACCGTCACGGCGGTATTCCAACCCATGACCAAGACGTCTTTCTGAACGTTGTGGGTGGGGTCAAAGTATTGGAAACAGCCTCGGATTTAGCTTTGATGGCGGCCATTATCTCCAGTTTACGTAATCGACCGTTAGAACATGGCTTATTGGTATTTGGAGAGATCGGTTTATCCGGTGAGATACGACCTGTACCCAGTGGTCAAGAACGCTTAAAAGAAGCGGCCAAGCATGGCTTTAAACGTGCGATTGTTCCCAAAGCCAATGCTCCGCGCGAAACACTGCCAGGCCTGGAAGTGATTGCGGTAACACGCCTTGAAGAAGCTTTGGATGCTCTATTTGAGTAAAGCTGTTGCTGAGCAGTCTCAAACATAAACACGGTTTGCCTGTTCGTGTCACAGGCGAAGCGTTATAATGTGACACTTATAAAAGCCTAGGAGTTGTTCAGGTGTCTGTCGTCTTTATCGCTGCCTCCAAATTACCGACCCCGTTTGCCGAATTTACGATGCATGGTTTCCTTGATGAGGAGACGGGTAAAGAGCATGTGGCCCTAACCTTAGGGGACATTGCTGATGGTGAGCCTGTGTTAGGTCGCTTGCATTCCGAGTGCCTCACTGGTGATGCATTGTTCAGTTTACGCTGTGACTGCGGTGCTCAGCTAGAGGCTGCATTGCGTGCTATAGCTAGCGAAGGCCGTGGCGTTTTATTGTATTTACGTCAAGAAGGCCGCGGAATTGGTTTGCTGAATAAAATCCGAGCTTACAGTTTGCAAGATGGCGGTGCCGATACCGTAGAAGCCAATGAACAGCTTGGTTTTGCTGCAGACTTACGTGATTATTCAATTTGCCAGCCGATGCTCGATTACTTGGGGGTGCATTCATTGCAATTGATGACCAATAACCCTAAAAAAGTTAAAGCCATGCAGGGTTGTGGTGTTGAAATTACGCGCCGAGTGTCGCTGCAAGTGGGACAAAACCCCTACAATAAGCTGTATTTAGCCACTAAAGCGGGCAAATTAGGGCATTTATTAGGCCGTGAGCATCAGGCTGAGTTTGAGTCGTGAGACCTGCTGAAGCTCGCCGTGCATTACGTATGTTGTGGTGGTTGCAACTGGCAGTGGCTTTGCTGCCAGTCTGGTTATTTCCTAGCGCGATTTATAATTTAGGGCAGTACAGCGAGCAGGGTTCTCTACTGTTTTTTGTTGCCGCTTTATTCTTATTGTTTTTAAATAACAAGCCTTTTCAACGCTTTAAACACGGTGTAATTGCAGTCGGTCAAGCCCGTGATACGCATCAAGAAAATGACGCTTGGCAGCATTTTATGCACCTGCGTTTACATGCGTTATGGTATGCCTGTATTCCTGCTTGGGCCGCCGCTGTAGCAAAAATTATCGGCCTTGAATTGCCGGTTATTATCTTATTGGCGATCGCAACTCCCATACTGTTCTGGCTGTATCGCACGCCAAAACAATTGTCATAAGTGCTTTACGCTGATTAGAAGCACTAGATCATGGTTTAGAGCGCCCAAGTGCGCAGATGTTTGCTGCGCTTGAGTAATTATGTGAGCCGCTCGCTAAGTTTGATTAATCTATTTGTCTGTTTTGCGTTAAACCTCACCTTGCATGAGTGTGCTCGGCAGGTAGCGCGTTATTTTTAATAGTGGATATTATGACTTTGACCTACAGCGCTCGCAGTCGCGCAATTGAACCCTTTCATGTAATGGCGCTGTTGCAGCGTGCCAATGAGTTACAAGCCGCTGGCCATGATGTCATTCACTTGGAAATTGGTGAACCCGATTTCAATACTGCAGAGCCGATTATTCAGGCAGGGCAGGCGGCATTAGCTGCAGGCCAAACTCGCTACACCGCTGCGCGTGGTTTGCCCCAATTGCGTGAAGCGATTGCTGGCTATTATGACAGTCACTACGGTTTAAATATTAACCCTGAACGCATTATGATCACCCCAGGTGGTTCAGGTGCATTGCTATTGGCCAGTGCATTGCTGGTCGATCCGGGCAAGCATTGGTTATTAGCCGATCCAGGGTATCCGTGTAATCGCCACTTTTTGCGCTTGGTAGAAGCGGGTGCGCAACTTGTTCCTGTTGGGCCTGAAGCCAATTACCAGCTGAATGCTGAGTTAGTGGAGCAGTATTGGAATCCAGACAGTGTCGGTGCCTTAGTGGCATCGCCGGCCAATCCAACCGGAACAGTGTTAAGCCGAGAAGAGTTAGCAGCTTTATCAGCTGCACTGCGTCAGCGTGGCGGGCATTTGGTGGTGGATGAGATTTACCACGGCCTCACTTACGGTATGGATGCGCCCAGTGTCTTAGAAGTGGATAACGATGCTTTTGTACTCAATAGCTTTTCTAAGTATTTTGGTATGACCGGCTGGCGCTTAGGTTGGCTGGTTGCGCCAGAAGCCGCTGTGCCTGAGTTAGAAAAGCTGGCGCAGAATATTTATATCAGTGCCCCGACCTTATCGCAGCATGCTGCTTTAGCCTGTTTTCAGCCCGACACCTTGGCTATTTTAGAAGAGCGCCGTGCTGAGTTTGCGACACGTCGTGATTATTTATTACCGGCGTTACGTGAGCTGGGTTTTAAGATTGAAGTCGAGCCGCAGGGTGCGTTTTACCTGTATGCGGATATTTCTGACTTTGGTGGTGATGCCTTTGATTTTTGCCGTCACTTTTTAGAAACTGAACAGGTTGCTATTACTCCGGGTATCGACTTTGGCAGTTACCGCTCCAATCAGCATGTGCGTTTTGCTTATACCCAAAGTGTGCCGCGCTTGCAGCAGGCAGTCGAGCGCATCGCTCGTGGTTTAGTCACCTGGAAGGCACAGCATGCAATTTGATCCTGAGTTAGAAGAAGGGCGCTTATTAAAACGTTATAAGCGTTTTTTTGCTGATATTGAGTGTGCCGACGGCAGTGTTGTCACTGCGCACTGTGCCAATACCGGCTCGATGTTTAACTGTATGTCTGAAGGCGCACGCGTATGGTTCAGTCGCAATGACGATCCCAAACGCAAGCTCAAAGCGACGTGGGAACTGGTGGAGACGCCGCACGGCCGCGTGGCCTGTATCAATACAGGTCGCGCTAATCGTTTGATTGAAGAAGCGCTGATGGCAGGTGTGATTACCGAGCTGGCAGGCTTTACTAAGCTGCGCCGCGAGGTGAAGTACGGCGAGGAAAATAGCCGTGCGGACTTTTGTTTGCTGTTCGCTGAGCAGCAGGTGTTTGTTGAGGTGAAAAGTGTCACCTTAGGCTTTGCTGATACCGATACAGCTGCGTTTCCAGATGCGGTGACTACGCGTGGTGCCAAGCATTTACGTGAGTTGACCACCTTAGCTCGCAGTGGGCAGCGCGCAGTATTAATTTATTGCGTTAACTTAACCGGTATTACTGCAGTGCGCGCCGCCAAAGAGATCGATCCTGAGTACGCTGCAGCGCTATCTGAGGCTAAAGCGGCCGGAGTTGAGGTGTTGGCCTACGGTACAGCAATCACGCCAGCAGGGATTGAAGTGACGCATCGCTTGGATATTGAGTCGAGCTGATTTAATGCTTTAAAATATGCGCATGTTGTATGAATTGCTTTCGCCAGCGCACAGTCATCTATCCGCCTCATTCTAGTGTTGCGCATGCCGTAATTTGGTATCCATCTTCGCCTTTCAAACAATCCTCTTGATTTGATGCGGGCGCTAGGCCATCTATACCGAAATCCCTGACTCCCTTTGCAGTACTTAGCAGCGTTCAAATGTGAGCCAGTGATACAAGTCATTGTTTGTTTGCTGCGTTGGGCTGATGATGAATCAGTGAGCTGTTGGATAGACGCTCGCGGTATAAGGCTAACCCTCGCCTAACTTAGGCGGTGGGATAATAATAGAGGGATGAATTATGACGATGCCAAAGCAAATGCAAGCGATTGTATACGGTGGCCCAGGGATTAAATCGTTCGATACAGTACCGACGCCGAAAATTCTACAACCTACTGATGCCATTGTAAAAATCGTTAAAACTACAATCTGTGGCACAGACCTGCATATTCTTAAAGGTGATGTACCTGCGGTGACTCAAGGACGGATCTTAGGTCACGAAGGTGTGGGGATTGTTGAGGAGGTGGGTAGTGGTGTTACTCGCTTTAAAAAGGGCGATCGTGTTCTGATTTCGTGTGTTAGTGCCTGTGGTAAATGTGATTACTGCAAAAAACAACTGTATTCCCATTGTGAGGATGGCGGTTGGATTCTCGGTCATTTGATCGATGGTACCCAAGCTGAGTATGTGCGTACGCCGCATGCCGATAACAGTTTGTACCATGTGCCCGAAGGTGCAGATGAAGAAGCGCTGGTCATGCTCAGTGATATTTTACCGACCGGTTTTGAGATTGGTGTGCTCTACGGTGCCGTACAACCGGGTGATACCGTCGCAATTATTGGTGCTGGCCCGATTGGCATGGCTGCGTTACTTACGGCGCAGTTTTTCTCACCCGCACGTTTAATTATGGTGGATATTGATGACTCGCGCTTAGAAATGGCGAAAACCTTTGGTGCCACTGATGTCATCAATAGCGCGACCAGTGATGCTGCAGCCGAATTGATGGCCATGACCAAAGACGGTGTTGATGTAGTCATCGAAGCAGTGGGTATCGCCGCCACTTTTGATATTTGCCAAGCCGTTGTACGTCCAGGTGGGCATATTGCCAACGTCGGTGTGCATGGCACCAGTGCGGATCTGCAGTTGCAAGATCTATGGATTAAAAATATCACCCTAACCACAGGCTTGGTCAATACTAATACCACCGCCATGCTGATGAAAAACGTCCAGTCCGGTAAGCTCAAGCCTGCCGAGCTGATTACTCACCGCTTCCCCTTTGCTGAGTTTATGCGTGCCTATGAGGTGTTTGCTAATGCCAGCGAAGAGAAAGCGCTGAAGGTGATGATTGATAACAGTTAAGTCTGTTTTGTGAGCGCTGAGCGTTGTAAATAGCAAAAGCTTGCTCGTCAAATAGGCGAAAAAGCTTTTGTTTTATTGATTTAGCTAATAGTGCTTGCCAAACACATTTAAGCTGGCTATTATACGCACCTCTTCGAGAGACCATGGGTGATTAGCTCAGCTGGGAGAGCATCTGCCTTACAAGCAGAGGGTCGGCGGTTCGATCCCGTCATCACCCACCATAGTCTTTCAAGAAATGCGCAGTGGTAGTTCAGTTGGTTAGAATACCGGCCTGTCACGCCGGGGGTCGCGGGTTCGAGTCCCGTCCACTGCGCCATATTACGAAAACCCGTTAAGCCTTTAAAAGCTTAACGGGTTTTTTCGTTTCTGACATATAAAAATATGTTCTGCTTTGGGCGCACTTACAGCATTTTACATTGTGATTATAAAATGCATGACGAGTCATGCATTAAGAAGGGCTTGGACATCACTTGAGCGTATTAGCACTCTGCAGATATATGGGGTGAGTCAATACCTCGATCACATCTCGTCCGTTTTTTGTTTAAGCAGTGTTTTTAACTCGCACAGGGGCAATGGTTTTGCATACCAGTAACCTTGGCCTTGTGTGCAGCCCAAACTACGCAAAAAATCAACCTGTTCGATATTTTCAATACCTTCGGCAATCACTTGCATACCGGTGCTTTCGGCAACGATTAACATTGATTTAATCACTGCTTGGTCGAAAGTGCTGTGTGGTAGTTCCTGAACGAATGAGCGATCAATTTTTAAACGCTTCACGGGTAAGTGCTTTAAAATACCGGGTGATGAGTAGCCGGTACCAAAATCATCCATAGCAATATAGATGCCCATTGTATTGAGATAACGAATGGTTTCTGTTGCCAGATTTAAATTGTCGATGGCCACACTTTCAGTGATTTCAATTTCTAGGCGGTGAGCTGGTAAGCCTGTGCGTTGCAGGGTTTCTTTGAGCTGGCTGACAAAGTTTTTATGTAAAAAAGAAGCGCTGCAGGCATTGACTGAAATAGGGACATTCAGCAGCTGCTCAGAAATAATCGATAGGTTATCCTTGCAGGCCTGTTCAATCACCCAGTGGGTCATGGTATTCATCATGCCGTATTCTAGAGCCAGTGCAATAAAATCATCTGGCATAATCAAGCCATTATCACCGTCGCGCCAACGCAGTAGTGCTTCTAGGCCAATGGGGCGATAGGGTGGGCTTAGTTCAAACTGTAACTGATAGTGCAGTTCAAGTTGGTCAAGTTCGATGGCTTTACGTAACCGGCTGACTTTTTTAAAAATAATTTCTAATTTTTCGCGCTGCTCGAGTTCAAAGAACTGTACACAGTTGCCGCCTGTGACTTTGGCTTTATACATAGCAATATCAGCGTCATTGATCAGCTGGTCACTTGTCTTGCTATGACCTGGGTACAGACTCACCCCAATACTGGCGCGTACTCTAATTTCAATACCATCAATATTGAAATGCTTTTTGAGACTGTTGAGGATGTTGTGGGCCAAGGTATGTGGAGCATTGGAGCCGCGTGCCTGATTCGACGCGACTAAAAACTCATCGCCACCAATACGTGCGATTAAGTCGTCATCGTTTAATTGTTTTTTGATACGTTTGGCTACGCTGGCTAACAGGCGATCGCCAACATCGTGATCATAGTGATCATTGATTTTTTTAAAACCGTCAAGATCAATAAATAGCACAGCCAGTTGTAAATCATGCTCTATACATCCAGCCATCAGTTGTTCAAGACCGCTATGCAGGTAGTTGCGGTTCAGGCAGCCGGTGAGACTATCGTGTGTTGCCATATAGGTGATTTTTTCTAACATCTGCTTGTTACTGCTGGTGTCGTAGCAAATGCCAATATAGAGCTTTTGTTCGCCGACAGAGAGTTCGCCGACACTGAGGTGCATCGGGAATACGCTGCCATTTTTTCTTTTGCCAACCACTTCGCGGCTTTTGCCAATCATCTTGCGCTCGCCGGTTGTGGCATAGGCATTAAGATAACCGTCGTGTTTTTTAGCTTCTTGTTTTGGCATCAGTATCGAGACGTTGTGTCCGATCAATTCAATGCGATTAAAACCGAATGTGCGCTCTGCTGCAGGATTAAGAGCATGAATGATGCCGTATTGGTTAATAACAATCATCGCATCGACAGCCGCTTCGAATATGGCATCAGACAATTCTCCAAGGGTCAGTTCATCGCCCTGTGTGGAGTTTGTAGTTATTGTCGTTTTCATGGTGCTAATTCTCTTCCTTAAGGCGCTCAATCAAAGCATAGGTGATGTGCGGTGATTTTAGCTTTATATCCTGCTAATAGCAGTCATCATAACGTTTTTATGTTTTTTATAATTGTATATTTTTGGGCTATCGAAGTGTGAGTTTACACAATAAAATTGGAGTCATTCGTGTAGTCAAATTTGGCGTGAGTCAACACGCACCGCTGATGATTAAAATACAGATCAATCGATGCAGATTAAGCATGAGAGATCAGCTTGGCTTTTAGGTTTTTTAAGCATTGAATTGGATAGTTTAGGTTGGGACTGGTGATATTCAGGCTGGTGGTGATGTGAGGCTTGAGCGGAGTTCTTATAAGTACGGCGAATCTTATGTATCACGCCGGTCGAGTCAGGTGCTTAAGAGAGGGTTTGGAGCCCGTCGCTTGATCTGCTGGCAGCCTGAAATACAGCGCCAGCAGATGAAAGTATTGATGTGTGCTTGTTCATTGGGTTGTATTGTCGTCACTTTTAATAGCTTTGCGAAAGCCTTTAATAGCCTCGCCAACATCACCACCGACACCGCGCAATCGCTTGGAGCCAAATACTACTAAAATAATAACCGCGACAATCACTAATTGCCATGTGCTGATTCCGCCAAAACCCATATTAAGTACCTCTAGCGTTTAGCGCTTGCCGCAGTAGAGCGTTGTATAAACGCCATATTGCGGCTTAAGCAGTAGCTTACAGATTATTTTAAACGCCCAGCGGGCATTGTAATCTGTAGCAGAATTTAAAGTAGCTGATCTACTCGATAGCTTCGTAGGGTAAGCCCACGTAGTTTTCGGCGATGGTTTTGCGGCCTGCTTCTGAGCCAACAAAGTATTCCAGTTCGGTTTTCTGAATACGTTTGGTAAAGGCGTCATTTTCTGGGAAGTCATGCAGCATGCTGGTCATCCACCAGGAGAAACGTTCTGCTTTCCAGATACGGCGTAAGCAAATTTCTGAGTACTTTTCCAGTAAATCAGTACGGCCTTCTTGATAGACTTTGCACAGAATACGGAACATGGTGTTGACATCACTGGCGGCTAAATTCAGGCCTTTAGCACCGGTGGGTGGCACGATATGCGCAGCATCGCCCAGTAAGAACAGATTGCCATATTGCATCGGCTCAACCACAAAGCTGCGTAAGGGCGCGATACTTTTCTCGATGGATGGACCTGTCACTAACTTGGCAGCTTGTTCAGCAGGAATACGTTTACGCAGCTCATCCCAGAAACGCTCATCTGACCAGTCTTCGACTTTCTCGGTCAAAGGCACTTGTACATAGTAACGGGTACGAGTGGCAGAACGCATACTGCACAGAGCAAAACCGCGTTCGTGATGTGCATAGATCAGCTCATCGTGCACCGGTGGCGTGTCGGCCAGTAGGCCGAGCCAGCCAAAAGGATAGACACGTTCAAACTCAGTTAGAACGCCCTCAGGGATTGATTGGCGCGAGACACCGTGAAAGCCATCACAACCGGCAATATAGTCGCAATCAACGCGGTGCTGCTCACCGTCTTTTTCATAGGTGACATAAGGCGCGTCAGTTTTGGCATCGTGAATTTTAACATCGCTGGCGTGATAAATCGTCTGTGCAGTACTGGCATCACGCGCAGCCATCAGGTCGCGCGTCACTTCAGTTTGCCCGTAGACCATCACAGTTTTGCCGTCGGTCAGCTCTTTTAAATCGATATGCTCTAAGCGGCCATCGATGGCCAGTTCAAAACCTTCATGCACTAAACCTTCTGCATCCATACGCTCACCCACGCCGGCTTCACGTAGGAGGTCAACCATGCCTTGCTCAAGCACACCTGCGCGAATACGACCCAGAATATACTCAGGCGTTTGGCGTTCAATAATAATGTTATCAATGCCCGCGTTATGTAATAGCTGGCCTAATAAAAGTCCGGAAGGACCTGCACCCACAATGGCAATTTTGGTTTTCATCTTATTCTCCGGTGTCTTCGCACCATATTTATATTTCATCAATTGTATTTTTCATCAATTCATAGAGAACAAACATGGATTATTGCGGGTTATACTTGGACTTTTCATAACAAAGTAAGCAAACAGATGGCCGAGATACCCATTTTCAAACTTTACGGTGAAAAATCGGACTGGTGGACGCCTGACTTATTGCATTACGAGACCATTGCTTCGCGCAGTAGTTTGCATGGTTGGGAGATACAACCTCATCGGCATAGCGATTTATATCAGCTTTTTTATGTGCAGCAAGGGCGCGCAGAACTCAATATTGAAGGCAAAGTCACGGTCTATAACGAGGGTGTATTACAGTGGGTTGCACCGCTCTGTGTGCATGGTTTTCGTTTTTCGAGCGACGTGCGCGGCTGCGTATTAACCCTAGCCAGCCCAGTGATTTCTAGTTTTGAGCGAAAAATGAATACACCCTTGGCGTTTAATGCGTCTGCGTTGGATTTAGAAGTGGGTGATGAACGGCAGTTTTTGGACTATTTGTTTGATTCTTTGGCCCGCGAATACCGACACTCTGAAGCGGGGCGGGAGCTGGCGCTGGAGTCTTGGGTGAATATTTTATTGACCTTATTGCAGCGCCGCAGTATCGAAAAAGATGATAGCACCGAGTTTCGATCTAAAGGACATGTGTATTTTGCACGGTTTTCCAGTTTGGTTGAGCAGCATTATTACGAGCAGTGGTCTACGCAAAAATATGCCCAAGAGCTTGGCGTATCTGTGGTCAGGTTGAATACGATTTGCCATCAACTGTGCCAGCAAACGGCTTTGCAATATATTCACCAGCGTCTGCTGTTGGAGGCAAAACGCAACTTGCTGTATACGGTGATGACGATAGCTAATATTTCTGATCGTCTAGGTTTTAGTGAGCAAGCCTATTTTTCTAGATTTTTTAAACGATTGACCGGCTGTACGCCGAATGCGTTTCGTCATGCAGGCATTAGCCAGTTGGATGAATAAATAGAAGGTGAGTCTGGTGTGTTTGCGGTATTTGGCTGGGGGCAACGCAGTGTTTTAGCGAGACAATTGAGCCGTCATCATTAGAACGGCTCAATCGTTTTATCGAATTAAAATGCTTTAGTAAAGTGCAGTCTGAACATATCACCTTCGGTGCTGTTTTTGGTTTTGTATTCGCTGAGGTAGGCCGCGTTGACGCCAAAGCCTAGATTGCCCCAGAAATAGCCTGTCTCGACACCTAAGGCATGTTTTTGTTTTTTAGCATGAGCTTCTGTTTGGTTGTTATTGAGCTGCCAGCCACTGTAGCCGACTAAGCCCAACTCAATGCCGTTATCCAAACGTTTGCCTGCGCCCCACTCGACTAAAAAGCTATCGCCTTGGTCTAAACCTTTTTTATTACCATTGACTTCATAACGAGAGAGAGCGGAGAAAGACCAGCTTTTAGGCGTATCAAAGTAGTAGGTTCCGCCAAGGGTGACCATCAGGCTTTTATAACCTAAACCTGCATTGGCAGGCTTTGAGCTGCTGGCGTTATCAAACCATAAACCTGAAGCGAAGACGCTATCCCATTGCTGACCGTGCCATGCAAGGATCACTGGGCCGACAAAAATATCGCCCACGTCAGTTCTGGAGTCATCAATACCAGCCGCTTTAAAATTCAACGAAGTGTGCTGAACTGGAATAATGGCTTCAAAGCCATAGTCAGCACCGAGAAATTTTTTCTCAGTGATATGGATAAAGCGGTTGGCTAAGGCTGTCACTTTACCGGTGTTGCTGCCCGGTACAGACTTGCCTTTATTGGTGGTGAGCTTATCAATATCGTAGTGCACAGCATAACCACGGTAATAAGTGCCGGGTGGCGGTACAGAGGCACCTTTAATGCCTTCAATGCCGGGCACGTAGTGGCCGTTGACTGCCAGTGCTGAGGTGCTGGCTAAAGAACCTAAAGCTAATAAAGCCGTGGTGTAGAGTGCCATTTTGGTCTTGTTTTTGGCCAGACTTGAGGCCTTGGTTGTATGCGTTGTCATATGCGTTTCCTTATTATTTTTGTTGTCTACGAGCCCGAGTTTTAGTGCTCGGGCGATCATGGATGATTTACAGCAATCCCAAAGCCAGTGCCGGGAAAGCAATAAGTAGGGCGATCCTGACAATATCGGCTAGCACAAAAGGAAAGACCCCTTTGTAGATTTGGCCGATGGGAACATCGGGTGCCACACTTTTAATTACAAACACATTCATACCCACGGGTGGTGTCATTAAGCCCAGTTCCACTGTGACCACCGCAACAATGCCAAACCAAACGGGATCAAAGCCCGCATCTAAAATCAGAGGCATCACCACAGGTACGGTGAGTAAGAGCATGGCTAAACTGTCCATCACACAACCAAGGATAATAAACAGCACCAATACGGCAAAGAGTACGGCGTAAGGGGACATCTGCAATTGGCCGACCAGTTCCACCAGAAAGAATGAAATGCGTGATACCGATAGGAAGTAGCCGAAGATATCTGCACCGACAATCATAAAAAAGATCATCGCTGATAGTGCTAGCGCTTCTGAGATGGCTGAAGTTAAACCCTGCCAGCGCATACCGCGTAGCACTGCGATAATTAAGGTGATAAATGCACCAATCGCTGCCGCTTCTGTGGGGGTAAACAGGCCGCCATAGATACCACCGATAATCAGTGCAAACACCAGCGCAAAGGGCAGAAAGCCGCGCATATCTTTAATTTTTTGTTTTAAGTTGGTCGGTACGCCTGGTTTAGCTAAGTGCGGGTAAAAGTAAACCAACAGAGCAATGGTTGCACAGTAGAGTAAAAGCCCCAGCAGACCAGGAATCAGGCCAGCAATAAACATATCGCCCACCGATTGCTCAGTGATCAAGGCATATAACAGCAGGGCAATACTGGGTGGAATAATAATGCCCAGTGTGCCGCCCGCTGCTAGCGTACCTGTGGCTAAAGAGTCGGCGTAACCGTGTTTGCGCATTTCGGGTAGGGCGACGCGCGACATGCTGGCGGCCGTCGCGACTGAAGAGCCTGAAATTGCCGAGAATGCACCGCACGCCGAAACAGCAGCAATAGCCATACCGCCGCGCCAACCGCCGAATAGCGAGCGTGCCGCGGTAAATAACTCTTGCGACATATTGGCTTTAGAAGCCAGTACCCCCATCAGTAAGAACATCGGAATGGGGCTAAAGCTGTAGTTGCTGAGTGTTTCAAAGGGACCTGATTCCAGTAGCGCAAAGGCTGGTTCAAAGGCAACGATCAGGCCAAAACCAACTAAGCCGCTGAGGGCCATTGCCAGTGCCACAGGGCAGCGCAGCGCAATCATAACCAACATGCCTGCGATGCAGAGTAATCCTAAAATTGCTGGTGTCATAACTGCATCTCCTGGCCTGTCTGTGCATCCGTAGCAGGTGCTTTATAGTGAAAAATAGTGGCGTAGCCGGTCAATAGACCGCGTATCGCCAGCATCGATAAAGCAATCGCGCCAATATAGTAGATGCCTGACAGGGGGATTAATAAGTCCTGGGTTAATTCGCCGCTTTCAGCCGCTGAGATGCCGCCTTCAATAAAGCGCCAGCATAGTGCACCGCCGAGAAAGCCAAAGCAGATAGTGTAGGCGCCGGTAAAGAAGCGCAGTCGTGAAGCATCCATTTGCTGAGTAAATAGATCGACAACAATTTGTCCTTTATCCACTGCGTGGGGAAAAGCAAAGAGCATGGAAAACAGTAAGCTGAAGTTGACCAGTTCAATACCACCGGTAAAGGTCAGGTCAAACCTGCCGTCACTCAGTGAGAACAATGTGCGTACCGCAACATCGGTGACAATCAGCATCATCATGGTAAATATAAAGACGCCACTGAGTCGGTACATCATCATGGCGATCGAGTCTGCAAGCCGGTTTAAAGTATCCATTTTATTATATTCCTTGTGGATTTATAATTTGCAGCTGGCGCTCAGCTCAAGAGCACGCTGGTACACCGCACGGCTAGGCAAGCGGCGCTGCTCCAATTTGGCTAGATAATCTTCAGTAGTTTTCTCAAACACAGGCTGCCAAGCCTCGTGATCAGGGGCGCTAATCGTATGGTTGGCTGCGACAGCTTCAGCACGACCGGCCGTATCCAGCTCATCAAACACCTGCGCCAGTTGCTGTGACCATTTCATCCCAGAGTGCTCTTGCATCATCAGCTTGAGATCATCAGGCATGCCTTCGTAGAGTTTTTTGTTCATGGTCACAACGAATGACAGGGTGTAGAGATTGATTTCGTTATGAAAGTGGGCTTGCTCATTGGTACGAAATCCCTTCATCGCTTCCCAAGGAAAGGCGACACCATCCAGAATGCCGCGCTGCAGAGCAGGGTAGGTTTCTGGAGCTGGCATACCCACGGGTTGTGCGCCTTGGGATTCTAGAAGTTGTGCTACTACTGTGGTTGGGCGGCGGATTTTTAAACCGACCAGGTCTTTCGGATGTTTAATTTCTTTTTCGCGTGTATGCAAATACCCTGGGCCATGGGTAAACAAAAACAGGACCTGAGTGTCGCGGTATTCGTCAGCGATCATCCCTTCATCATATAGAGACTGCAGTACGCAGGAACCGTGCGCGGCTGAGTCGGCCATGCCGGGCAGTTCCATAATTTGCGTTAAGGGGAAACGGTTGGCGTTATAACCTTGTACGGTGGCGGTGACATCGGTGATGCGTTTCTTTACGCCGTCATAACTTTTAGGTGCTTTGGTGAGCGTTTGTGCAGGATAAAACTCAACCTTAATGCGTCCTTCTGAGGCTGACTCTAGGGCATCAGCCCAAGTTGCAAAGCCTTTATGTACGCCAGAGGTTGCTGGCCAGAAATGGGCAAAACGTAGATTGTACTCAGCAGCATGGGCTGCGCTGGTACTTAATAAGACAGCTAACGATAAAGCTATTAGCTTATGCATGGGCTCACCTCTATTCTTATAATTATCAGTATGTACGTGTTATGTATTGACGCTGTGAATAAGCGATACCGCTGTCTCATTCACATCATGAATATAGAACAAGCCATGAGTGAGTCATAATGAATAGTTAGGCCTTACCTATATCGATTTCGATATGTGATAAGGCTTAGGTTTGAATATAAAAGTCACTGCTGAATAAAGAGCAAAATACCTGAAATGGTAAAGAATGCGCAGATAGTGGTCAGCAGCAGGGTGCTGGCAGTGAAGTTTCTATAGCCATATTGGCTACCGAAAATCGGGTAGATACTCATCATCGGCATTGCTGCGAGTAGGATGGCAGCCAGTTGTAGCTCGGGATCAAAGGGTGGCAGCAGCCAAATCAGTAATGCCACCATCAGAGGGTGAGCAACTAGTTTACCAATCAACATTGGCGTGATGCCGCCAAGCTTACCTTTGAGTGGGCTACCGACTAAAGAAGCGCCGATTACGAATAAGGCAATAGTGGCTGATGAGCGCCCAAGCATCTCTAAAGTGGTATTGATCGGGTCAGGCAGTTTGATATTCAGTGCTGAAATAAGCATGCCAATCACAATCGCGATCAGTAATGGATTACGTAGCATGCGTTTGTGCAGACGGATTAAAACGCGACCCAGTGACATATCCTTACTGCGCGATGACGTAAACTCTAATAGCGCCATACACAGCGGGATAATAACCAGCGTTTCAACCAGCAGCGCCATAGAAAACGCTTGCGCCGCTGTGCCACCAACCACTTGCAAAAGTACCGGGAAACCAAAGTAGGGCGTGTTGGACATGGAGACACCCATGGCTTTGAGTGAGGCCAACACCGGCTCGTTTTTAAATAGTTTTAGGCTAATCAATAATCCTAAACCGAGCATTAATAGCGAGCCCAGTCCGTAGGATAAAATAAACTTAGTATCGATCACTTCTTCGATTTTCATTGAGCTGAGTGTGTGAATAATCAACCCTGGCATAGCGAAGTAAAGGACAAAGCGGCCGAGGCCGGGAATGGCCTCATGCGGTAAAATACGCCAACGTACAGCGGCATACCCGATTGCAATCAGCAGGAAAATCGGGGTGGTAATCGATACGATAGCTAACATGTCTGGCTCTTTGCCTAGCTCAATGCTAAGCCGATGTGGTTAATAAATATCTATTGTGCTGCGTTTGCATAGGCGGCGAGGTGTGCTGTATTGCATCACCTGAGTTGGGTTGGATAAACATTTAAAAGCTGGTTTTATATGTGGCGTGCTGCCTGCAATATATCATCAAGCCAGGCTTGGGTTGCACCGCCGGCTAAGAGGCGTTTTTGTAATTGGGCTAAATTCAGCTCAATACCGCTGTGTTCTTTGATTAAATCCAATAAATGGCGTTCGCCACTTAAGGCTTGCAAGCAGGCATCTTTTACCAGTGCGCTGGCTTGATCGCGCGGCATGCTTTCAGCTAAAGCGAAAGTGACCGCTTCTGCGTAAATCACACCATTGTATAAAGCTAGATTACTTTGCATCTTTTCAGTATTGACGATGATATGTGCCAGTGCATTGCTGCTGTGGTGCAGAGCAACGGCTGTGGCCATCAGCATCGTTGGTAAAACTAACCATTCCAGCGTCCAGCCGCTACCGCTACGCTCATGTTCATGCAGCATCGCTTGATGCATTTGGCCGATTTGGCCCGCATTGTGGCGGGCTAAAGTCACCAGTAATTCAGCGCTGACCGGGTTGCATTTTTGCGGCATGGTGGACGAACCACCACCATTGCTAAAGCTCAGTTCACCCACTTCAGTTTGACCCAGTAGCAGCCAGTCTTGGCCCATTTTTCCGAGTAAGCCTGTGGTTAATGCCAGCCAGTTGGCCAGCTCAACGACGCTGTCGCGCTGTGTATGCCAATTATGCCCCACAGCTAAATCGAGACGGGCAGCCAGCTTCTCAGAAATAGCTACAGCCTGATCTTGCATGGCTGAGAGAGTGCCAACTGCACCGGCCAGTTGCAGCTTTAACAGACGAGGCTTTAATTCCTGCAAACGCGCTTGTTGGCGCAAAAGCGGTGCTAGCCAATTCGCGACTTTTAGACCAAAGCTCATGGGTACCGCTTGTTGGGTGCGAGTCCGTCCGGCAATTAGGGTGTCACGGTGTGTTGTGGCCAATTCAAGCAGTTGCTCAATGACCTGACTTAAGCGTGTTTCATAGAGTTTAAGCAGTTTACGGCAATTGAGTACTAATGCCGTATCGACAATATCCTGACTGGTCGCACCAAAGTGTACCCAGCGCGCATATTCTTTAGGTAAGCTTTGTTTTAATGCCTGTACTAAAGCCGGAACAGCTACACCAGCGCTGCCGGTATCTGCTGCTAGAGTAGCAGGATCAATCTTGATCTCGGTCGCAGCTTGCGCAATGGCTAGCGCTGCGTCTTTCGGGATTAATCCGCAATCAGCTTGCGCGAGTGCTAACTGTGCTTCCACCTCTAACATAGCGCTAATCTGCGCCTGATCACCGAGGTAGCAGCCAGCTTCTTGATCGGACAAGAGTCTGTGATAAAGGGCTGAATCAAAGGGGGAAATAGTTAGCATATAAGCCTCGCTGCAATGCACTGCGTTCAATCAAGGGTGCAAAAAACAAAACCTTTCCTACGGTTAGGCCGATATATCCAGCGCAAAACCATAAGAAAGGTGAGTCAGCGTAAATAGCATCCTTTACGCGTCTAGTTAGTTATCAAACGATCAGGCCTGATCTACCGCTTCCAAAGCAATAGCAATACCTTGACCCACACCAATACACATACTGGCGATAGCATAACGTTTGCTGCTACGTTTGAGTTCCAGTGCGGCAGTACCGGTAATTCGCGCCCCAGAAGCACCCAGTGGGTGACCTAAAGCAATAGCGCCACCATTGCGGTTCACATGTCCAGCATCATCGGCGATACCGAGTTCACGTAAACTCGCTAGGGTTTGTGAGGCAAAGGCTTCGTTGAGCTCAATCACATCAAACTGCTCAATGCTCATACCTAAACGCTCGCAGAGTTTTTGGCATGCCGGTGCTGGCGCAAAACCCATAATGCGTGGCTCTATGCCCGCTGTTGCACCGCCCAGAATCTTCACTAAAGGGCGTAAACCGTATTTCTTGACCGCTTCTTCTGAGGCAATAATCAATGCCGCAGCGCCGTCGTTCACACCTGAAGCATTACCAGCGGTCACCGAACCTTGGCCATCTAAAGCTTTAAGTTTAGCAAGGGCTTCAGCAGTGGTATTAGCGCGCGGGTGTTCATCGGTATCCACAACAAGATCAGCGCCTTTACGTTGAGGAATCATTACCGGCACGATTTCTTCAGCGAAAACACCTGCAGCTTGCGCTTTAGCGGTACGTTGCTGGGAGCGCAAAGCAAAGGCATCTTGATCAGCACGGCTAATATTAAAGTCGACGGCAACGTTTTCACCGGTTTCTGGCATGGAGTCAACGCCATACATCGCGGCCATAAGCGGATTGACAAAGCGCCAGCCGATTGTGGTGTCGTGAATGGCCGCACTACGGCTAAAAGCACTGTTAGCTTTAGGCATCACAAAGGGCGCACGGCTCATGCTTTCAGTACCACCGGCAATAATGACTTGCGCTTCACCGGATTTAATGGCGCGTGCGGCCATAATAATCGCATCCATACTGGAACCACAAAGGCGATTGATGGTGGTGCCTGTGACGCTGACAGGGTAGCCGGCCAGCAGTAAGGACATGCGCGCAACGTTACGGTTATCTTCACCGGCTTGGTTCGCGCAGCCAAAAATCACATCATCAATGGCTTCAGGGTTTAAGCCTGGGTTGCGCTCTAATAGTGCTTTAAGTGGAATTGCGCCAAGATCATCAGGACGCACTGAGGCTAAAGCGCCCGCGTAGCGTCCGAAGGGTGTGCGTACATAGTCACAAATATAAGCGTTACTCATAGAACTCCTTACTCACCAGCGCGAGGGATTCAATGAGTCAATCCCTCGGTCGCAATCATATTGCCGTTATGCAGAGACTCTGCAATCGCGTCTTTTCAAGATACAAGGTTAGCCATCAGGCTTTCCTTTATACTTCAAAAAACACTGTTTCTTCAGCGCCTTGCATATGAATATCAAAGTGATACTCAGGGCCGGTGCCGGTGTCTTTGCGCTGGGCAATCAAAGTCGCTCGGCGTTGCTCTGCGACTGTGTTCAGTACAGGGTCTGTTTGGTTAGCGCTGGCTTCATCAGAAAAGTAGAGGCGTGTGTACGCATGGCTGAGTAAGCCGCGCATAAAGACTACAACAGTGATAAAGGGTGCGTGACCGTCTTTAGCTGCACCGGGTTTAATGGTGTCAAAACTAAAGCTGGCGTCACTGCTGGTACCCGTACCGCAGCGGCCATAGCCTGAAAAGTTGGGCTCTAGCGCACGGTTGCTACGTTGATCAAGTGGGTGATTGAAACGGCCAGCCGCATTGGCTTGCCAGATCTCAATCAGCGCATCGTTCACTGCATCGCCATTACCATCAAAGACGGTGCCAGTGATGCGGATACATTCACCGTTGATATCGCCTTTTACTAATTGGTTATCAGCAATCTGAGTATTGTCATAACGGTATTGCTGTGCAGTCAGGCCGTAAGCGAAGTAAGGGCCAACAGTCTGCGAGGGAGTTTGCTTGAAAGTCATGTCTTAAGCCTCCATAGGAGTAGCGTTAACGCCACGAACAACGATATTGAAGATATAACCCAAAGCAAAACCGTCTTCAGTCACATCCAGTGAGAACTCGCTCACAAGACGCTCGCGTGCTTGCTCAGGTGTAGCAATATAAATAGGGTCGTACTGCAGCAATGGATCGCCAGGGAAGTACATTTGCGTAACGATACGGCTAGCAATGCATGGGCCGAGTAACGATAAGTGAATGTGGTTTGGACGCCATGCATTTGGGTGGTTACCCCATGGGTAGGCGCCAGGCTTGATGGTGTAGAACTTATACTGACCCTTCTCATCGGTTAAGCAGCGGCCGGCACCGAGAAAGTTCGGATCAATCGGCGCATCGTGCTGGTCAACTTTGTGCACGTAACGGCCGGCGGCGTTGGCCTGCCAGATTTCAATCAGGGTATTGGGAACCGGTTTGCCGAATTCATCAAATACGGTACCTGTGACAATAATGCGCTCACCGATAGGCTCACCGTTGACTTGACCATTTTTGGTTAAGTCGTGATCCAATGGACCAATGACTTCCTGACCAAATGCTGGTCCCGTCATTTCAGACAGCTCAGGGTCAATCTTTACTAGGTTCTGTGAAACGCCGCGTAAGTTTGATGATTTGTATTCAGGCGAGATAAAGGCCGCGTGGCTTGACCAGTCTCTTGGAGTTAATTGAGTCATTATTGTTGTCCCTCTTGAGATTCGAGTTCGTTGTACACTTCTTTGGCGATACGGAACGCCACGTTAGAGAAGGGTACGCCTGCATAAACAGCTAAGTGTAATAAAGTTTCTTGAACTTCTTGTTTACTGGCGCCGGTGTTGCGGGTGGCGCGAATATGCATCGCCAGCTCGTCGTGATGATGCAGCGCTGCCATTAATATAATGGTCAGCAGACTGCGGTCACGTTTACTTAAGCCTGGACGACTCCAAACAGAGCCCCACGCACCTTCAGTAATAAAGGTCTGGAACGGCTCATCAAATTCAGTTTTGTTCGCTGTAGCCCGATCAACGTGAGCATCACCTAATACCGAGCGGCGTACTGCCATACCTTGATCAAAACGATTGATCTGCAACGTATGTTGCTTGAGGAATTCAAGCATCAGTGTTGCCAGTTGGGCCGGTTGTTCGATGCAGGGCAGGTGGCCTGCATCTTTAATCACAGCAAAGCGACTGCCTGCAATCAGCGCAGCCATGCTTTCAACTAATGCCGGTGGTGTTGCGCCATCTTGATCGCCGACCACACACAATGTGGGTTGCGTCAGTTTTGCGGTGCTCTGGGTTAAGTCAGCATCACGAATGGCTGCGCACGTACCGACATAACCTTCGATAGGGCTGCGCGCCATCATATTGCGCCATAGAGCTAGTTCAGCAGGCTTACTGGTGCGGAATAAGGGGGCAAACCAGCGTTCCATCACAGCATCAGCAATATGCTCAAGGCCGTGTTCACGAACAGTGTTGATGCGGTCTTCCCAGCCTTGTGCCGGGCCAATTTTGTGTGCGGTATCGCACAAGACTAAGTTGCTAACGAGATCAGGACGGGCCGCAGCCACACCTTGAACAATCATGCCGCCGACTGATAGACCGCACATGGTTGCCTGATTGATTTCCAGAGTATCGAGTAAGCCAATCAGATCGTTAATATGATCATCGAGCTGATAAGGTGCAGGAGGACAGGCTGATAATCCATGTCCACGTTTATCGTAGCGTAAAAAACGGTAATGCGGTGCTAACAAAGGAAGCAAAGGCTCCCAGATGCGCAGATCAGTACCTAAAGAGTTCGAGAATACCAATAACGGCAAGTGTTTTGGGCCGTCCAGTTGGTAATGTAGCATGACTCCGTTGACGATCATGGTCTGTATCATGGTGGTTGCCTATATCTGCTGCATAATATTTAACTTCAATCTTGCTTAAAATATTCGATATGTAAAATGACCTTTTGTTAATTTGCTATGTCTAAATCGATATGTGAGCGGGTTTTCTATACAGTCTATAGGGGGTCTACTGCTCTATTTATAGGCTGCAACTGCGTGAAACGGTTATGGTTTTTTATACCCATTTGCACATGTGATGTATTTTAAAAGTCACCAGAGCTGTTTGCTCAATGCTTTTTTAGAATGGGTAGAGGCTCTGCAAACCTTGAGTCGGGCTGCTTTTTTGCATCAATATGCAGTGCATATATCAATTTGGATATACTAAGTGGCTAAAAATTCATTTTCCATGACTGTTTTTAACAATTAGCCTCAAGCTATAGTGATCTATCACTGAGTCTAAAACTTGGTATAGAAGCCCAGACAGGGTCAGCAAGGTATATCAAAAACTTCAATAAAGGATCTTGTGTTATGACAACTACTCCCTATCAGAACTTTGAGTTACAGCCGCTTGCAGGGCAGTGGCGTTCAGGTCGTTCGCACACTCAATTGCAGGTGTTAAATCCCTACACAGGTGATGAGCTTTTACGGCTGAACCTTGCAACTCAAGATGATCTGAATGAAGCGTTCACTGCAGCGCGTGATGCACAAGTGGCTTGGGCCGCTCAGGGTCCATCTGCACGTGCGGCAGTACTCTTAAAGGCAGTAGCGATTTTTGATCAGCGCCAAGAAGAAATTATTGATTGGTTGATTAAAGAGTCAGGCAGTACCCGTATTAAAGCGCAGGTTGAGTGGGGTGCAGCACGCGCTATCACTCTTGAAGCGGCAAGTTTTCCAAGTCGTGTGCAGGGCAGTATTTTACCAATTGATATTCCTGGCAAAGAAAGCCGGGTGTACCGCAAGCCGATTGGCGTCGTCGGCGTGATCAGCCCATGGAACTTCCCGCTGCATTTATCACAGCGCTCAGTTGCACCGGCGTTGGCTTTAGGTAATGCCGTGGTGATTAAACCGGCTAGCGATACGCCGGTCACCGGTGGTTTATTGCTGGCGCGTATTTTTGCTGAAGCAGGCTTACCTGATGGCGTATTAAGTGTCGTTGTCGGCGCGGGCGCTGAAATTGGTGATGCGTTTGTCGCGCATCCGATTCCTGGCTTTATTTCCTTTACCGGTTCAACGGCTGTGGGTTTAAACATTGGCCGTATTGCCTGTGGCGGCCAGTATCTAAAGCATGTGGCCCTTGAGTTGGGCGGTAATAGCCCATTTGTAGTCCTGGCTGATGCCGATATTGAGCAAGCCGTCAGTGCTGCGGTGGTGGGCAAGTTCCTGCACCAAGGACAAATCTGCATGGCGATTAACCGCATTATTGTCGAGCAGCCGGTGCTCGAAGAATTTACTCGTCGTTATGTTGAGCGCGTCACTGCTCTTAAATATGGCGATCCAAGTCTTGCTGAGACCGTTGTCGGTCCAGTGATTAACGCGAAGCAATTGGCGGGTCTACTGCAAAAAATTGAAACGGCAAAGCAAGAAGGCGCAACCGTTTTAGTCAGTGGCGAAGCACAGGGCAATGTATTGCCACCGCATGTATTCGGTAACGTCACTGCGGATATGGAAATTGCCCGAGAAGAGATTTTTGGACCCTTAGTCGGTATTCAAAGCGCTGAAAATGAGCAACATGCTTTGCAACTGGCCAATCAAAGTGACTATGGCCTATCCAGTGCCGTATTTACCGGCAGTGTAGAGCGTGGTGTGCGTTTTGCTCATGGCATCCAGGCAGGTATGACCCATATCAATGATATGCCGGTTAATGATGCACCCAACGCTGCGTTTGGCGGTGAAAAGGGCTCAGGTTTAGGTCGCTTTAATGGCGAGTGGGCCATTCAAGAATTTACCCGTGATCACTGGATTACTGTGCAGCATGAGCCGCGTCGTTACCCATTTTAATTGTTCTAATAACAAGAGAGGAAACTCCATTATGTCAACAATTCGTATGAAGATAAAAACGTTGGCGCTGACTAGCCTTGTGTTGCCTGCGATCTTAGTGAGTTTTACAGCTCACGCCAATAGTGATGGCAGCTGGGACAATGGTGAGCATGTGTATAACAAAGTCTGTGCTCAGTGCCATGAAACCGGTGGTGATATTGGTCCTGTTTTGTCAGGTCGAAATTTAGCCCCCATCTATACTGTCACTATTGTGCGTCAGGGTTTGCGCGCGATGCCTGCATTCCCAGCTTCGGCTGTGGATGACGATATCTTGCAGCAGGTGGGCGAATATATTCAGACATTACCTGCTTTAGCTAAGGAGTGATTATGAGTATTCAACGTCGTTCTGTGCTTAAAGGCATGGCATTAAGCGGAGCTGCTCTGGCATTAAGCCAAGCCGGTTTAGCCCATGCTGCCCACGCTACACCGGCTAGCGCACGCAAACCGGTACTGGTTTTGGTCAGTGCTGTTGATGCCCACACGGACTTTGTTTCGGGTGTGCAAGCTAACCCAGGTGCAGCGCAAGTCACTGTGTTACAAGCGGATCATGGTTTTGACTTTATCACTGCGTTTCAGCAGCGTTTAAACAGTTCAAAAGGTGAGCGCATTATCGGTTTAGTCGATGATGCCAGCGGTATGTTGCTGCTTGATTTAGCCCGCAGCGCCGGTGCTCGAGTGCATTGGACTGGTCAGCATGTTACGCAAAATGGTGTGTCACGTCACAGCGTCTCGGCCACTGAAAACAGTGCGAACTGCATCACACAGTTTGCTGAGTTTGCACAAAGCTGCAGTCGCCCGACCGCGATGACAGAGCAGACCTTATCGGCCAGTCGTCATTGGGCGTCATCTTTAGGCTTTGCTTTAGCATCGCCAGAGCCTAATCGCCGCTATTTGCGTACCACGCCACCGACTCATACCCATGCCGTAGATGGCCACTTTGTTTCGTTTTCAATTGAAACCTAAAGGATCCCAATATCATGACTAAAGATAATAATAAGGTATTGCCAAAAGGCATTACACAGGCTGAATTTGATAAAGCCATGGATGAGTTTCGTACTCTTCTGGGTAAAGAAAACGTGCTGGTTGAAGAAGCACAGCTCAAGCCCTACAACAAAACTATGATGCCTGTTGATGATGCAGAACATGCACCGTCAGCGGCTATAACTGCGACCACTGTTGAGCAGGTTCAGGGCGTGGTAGCAATTTGTAATAAGTACAAAATTCCAGTGTGGACCATCTCCACGGGCCGTAACTTTGGTTATGGTTCTGCAGCGCCTCATCAACGCGGTCAGATTATTCTTGATCTGAAAAAGATGAATAAGATTTTGCATATTGATGCGGATTTAGGAACAGCACTGGTTGAACCGGGCGTGACTTATCAGCAGCTGTATGACCATTTAGAAGAAAACAATATCCCCTTAATGCTGTCATTCTCAGCACCGTCGACCATTGCTGGACCTTTGGGTAACACCATGGACCGCGGCGTCGGTTACACACCCTACGGTGAGCACTTCTTAATGCAGTGCGGTATGGAGTTGGTGTTGGCCAATGGTGAGGTGTATCGCACCGGTATGGGTGGCGTTAAAGGTGATAAAGCATGGCAAGTGTTTAAGTGGGGTTACGGCCCAACCTTAGATGGTATGTTTACCCAAGCCAACTACGGTATTTGCACTAAAATGGGTTTCTGGCTGATGCCTAAACCACCGGTGATCAAGCCGTTTGAAATTCAGTTTGATGAAGAGTCTGATATTTCTGACATCGTCGACTTTATTCGTCCGCTGCGTATCTCACAAGTGATCCCCAACTCAGTGGTGATTGCTGGCGTCCTGTGGGAAGCCTCAACAGCTGGTGTACGTCGTTCAGATTACACCACTGAGCCGGGTGCCACTTCGGATGCGATTCTGAAGCAAATTCAGAAAGACAAAAAGCTCGGCGCTTGGAACGTGTACTGCGCATTGTACGGCACCAAAGAGCAGGTTGAAGTGAACTGGAATATTGTCACCGGTGCACTGAAACAGCTGGGTAAAGGCCGCATGATCACCGAGGAAGAAGCGGGCGGTACTGAGCCGTTTGCGTACCGTGCCAAACTGATGTCAGGTATCCCGAACTTACGTGAGTTTGGTTTGTACAACTGGCGTGGGGGCGGTGGTTCAATGTGGTTTGCACCTGTGAGCCAAGCCAAAGGTAATGAGTGCGACAAGCAAAAGAGCCTAGCGAAAACAATCCTGAATAAACACGGTCTCGACTATGTCGGCGAGTTTATTGTCGGCTGGCGCGATATGCACCACGTGATTGACGTACTCTATGATCGTACTGATCCTGAAGAAGTTAAACGTGCTGATGCATGCTTTGCGGAGTTACTCGACGAGTTCGAAAAAGCAGGTTATGCGGTCTACCGTGTGAACACGCGTTATATGGATCGTGTGGCAGATAGCTACGGCCCAGTGAAGCGTCGTTTAGAGCACACTCTAAAGCGTGCTTTGGACCCGAACAATATCTTGGCGCCCGGTAAATCGGGTATAGACCTGGATACTTTTAAAGACTGGTAAGTTAATAACAGCGTCTTGAAACGCACCAATCAATGGGTTGAGCTTTGGCTCAGCCCATTTTTTTTTCAAGAATTTCTGCCGTGCTGCGAATGCAGTTCATAAACATTTGCACTGTTGGTGTGGGAATAGTATCGGCACGCGTGGTTAAACCGACAGGCCCCAGCGTTTCTTTGGTATCAATCGGCAGTTCGATGAGATCGCCTTCATCAATTTCTCGCGCAACCACTCCACGGGAAATCACCCAAATAGCGTCAGATTGTCGAATATATTCCTTACCGAAGGAGACTGAAATCGTTTCAATGCGGTCGGGCAGCATACCGACACCTTGTGAGATTAAAAAACGCTCTGCAGAGGCTGCAATAATCGAGTCTTTGGTGGGGAAGATCACATTGAAATCGCGAATATCTTGGATATTAAACGAGCTGCGTTCCAGCAGTGGATGTCCCGGACGTACGACAAAAGTGACAATTTCCGAATACAAATGCTGGAAAGATAGACCGGCCATTAACTTAGGCTCAGCCAAACGACCCACCACTAAATCCAGCTCACCCACCCGCAGTTGCCCGATTAATAAACTGTTAGGACCAGAGATCAAATTCAGGGTGACATCCATACCTGATTTACGAAACTTCATCACTGCATTAGGCATCACGCTGGCGGCTACAGTGGGCAGTACGCCGACACTGATATGCATACTGCCTTTCATTTGCGCTTTAATAATGCTGTCAGTACCTTCGCGTAATGCCGATAAACTGGCACCCGCATATTTGATAAAGACCTCACCAAACTGAGTCAGCTCAACACCTTTTTTGCTGCGCTCCATCAGCCGCACTTCGAGCATATCTTCCAGTTCTTTAAGCTTTTTGGAGACGGCAGGCTGGGTTAATGCCAGTACATCTGCGGCACGCGTGACACTGTTTTGTCGTACGATTTCGATAAAACATTGCAGGTGTCGGTAGGTGATTCGGTTTTCTAGCATAGGTCCCCCAGCAAACTCAGCTTGGTCTAGTGCTGATATCATTTCAGCATTTAAGTGATGTGAATTTTATTATTAAGTGTCTTATATAGCATAGAAAAATCAACGGTTAACCCAAACTAGATGCTCAGCGGTGAGTTCGCTCTCTCCTTGCCATCGATAGGCGCAGAGTTTTGCATGAGGATTATCGCTGGCGGCAATGCTCCAGTCGAGGCAGGCAATATGCTTGCTGAGCAAGTCGGGTTGGCCGCTCATCCAGTAATGACCAATAAATAAAGGTTTTAACCCGTCATAACCCGGTTGTAAATGTGCAGGTACAGGTTTATGCGGAATCTGCTCAATAATATTACTGGGTACCATTGCCAAATCACGGTAGGTGAGATCTTGTTCAGAAAGCCACCAGTGTGTGCGTGTACGTTTGCGAGTATGACCGTCTTTATCAGTAAATTGCACGCCGGGTGGTAATTGAATTTCCATGCCTTTTAGGATGGTTTCAACTGCCTCAAAAGAGTCTGAGCCATCAAGGCACAGATCGGGCCAAGAACTATCGAGTACCACGCCCTGATCATCTAAATAGGGTGTCAGTGTGGCTAAGTGATCTTCATGCCAGCAGGCATGGACTATACGAATATCATCTAAATCTAAAAACAGTGGCAATCCCTTAAACCAATCAATGGCGTGTTGGTGGGCAGATGAGCCATGACCTATTTCATCTAAAAAAGATGCATGCTGCTGACGGTTTTTTTCAGTATGGGCTCTTAAGTATTGGCCGGGATTGTTTTGATCTGCTGTTGCCCACGCCACCGCATTAAACTCATGATTGCCCATCACCGCGAGTGCATGGTCATTCTCAACCATGGCGTGTGCAATTTCTAAGGTTTTAAGTTGCTCAGGGCCGCGGTCAATAAAATCACCCAGAAAAATCACTTTGCGCTGAGCATGCTGCCAGCCAGAACTGCGTTTTTGATAGCCCATTTGGGACAGTAAACGCTCAAGTGGCGCTGCATGACCATGAATATCACCAATAATATCAAACACAGTAAAGTCCTTAGTGTGAGTCGTTGCTTAAGCGTGAAATGCGGATGTTATAAAACGCTGCTTGTGTTCAAATGTTGTTGAGTAGACTCGCAAAAAACAACGTATTTATGCTCAATCACAGCGCTGGTGTAACCCGCGCAAGCAGTCGGGCTAGTCCTTTATCATTAATCCCTTGTCATTAGTCATTTGCTGTATCATTTTTATAGACACCAAAGCATGTTGTGAAGGTGAAAAAAGCGTAGAAAATCGCGTGTGCAACACGCTCAATTAGCGTGAGCTGATTAAATCTTGGTAACTATGAAGGTCAACTAAAATATGCTGGATCCAGCCCTGAGTTCTGAATTTGATATTGTTCCGTGGAACTTGAACTTCGAGACTGGTATAGCAATCATCGACAAACAACATCAGCGACTTGTCGAGTTGCTTAACAACCTTGCCCATCAATATATTTACGGTCTCGATCTTGAAGAGACAGGACGTATTATAGATGCTTTGCTTGATTACGCAGACTATCACTTTGAAACAGAAGAAGCTTTATGGGCTGCAACGCTGTCAGACGACAGTTGGCTTGCAGAGCACCGTAGAGCCCATATAGGTTTTGTAGATAAAGTTAGAGCCATGCAGTCTACGCTTAAAATGGACGATGGTTTCACTGCGACGCATGAGCTTTTACCCTTTATCACCAGCTGGTTAGCCCACCATGTTTTATATGAAGACAAGCGTTGTGCGCTGGTCCTTCAGCAGGTGCGTGAAGGTGTGGATGAGGATCAAGCCAAGCAACATGCTCTTGATACTCTGGCGGATTGGACCCCTGATCTTGTTCAGCTTGTGTTGTCTATGTATAAGGAAATTTCTTCGCGCACCATCGCTCTAGAGCGCAAAACTTATGCTAATTCAATCACTCAACAGGCATTATTGGATCAGGAACTGCACGGTCAATCTGTACTCGATGCAGCGAGTGATAATCTCTGGGACGTCGTTTTCACAACGACAGACTTCACTCAAGAAGATCAACTCCCCGTTGAACAATTTGCGCAAAGTGGCTTCACAGTCCATGCGGACGACTGGCTGGGCGTAAAGCAGATTTTCCTGACTTACCTACTGGGTCAGAGTGATGTGTTTTTCCATCAGTACCGGATTATCGATGAAGCTGGCAATGAGCGCTGGATTCAGTCATCTGGAAAAATCATTGAACAGGGTCCTAGCGGCTACCCCAAGCGGATGATTGGTACGCAAACAGATATTACCGAACGCAAAACTGTAGAAGTCAGGCTGCAGCTTGAGCGTGATGCCCGTACATTTCTGAGCGAGTTTGCTGCCGATATTATGGCGTCATCGTCCGAGGGCTTTGATGCTGCAATCAACCGGGCGCTGCAACGTAGAGGCGAGTACCTGCAGGCTGATCGCACTTACGTGTTCCTCGTAAGTGCCGACGGTAACTACATCAACAATACCCATGAATGGTGCGCTGCAGGTATTCAGCCGACCCTTCAAGATCGACAGCATATCCCGGCCAGTGCATTACCTTGGTGGTGGAGCCAGCTTCGCGAAGTGGGTTATGTGCTGGTGCCACGTGTCGACGATATCCCACCAGAAGCGCAAACAGAATATGAAATTCTACGATTAGAGAATAGTCGCTCAGTGTTTGTATTTCCCCTGTATATGGGCACAGAGTTAATCGGTTTTATTGGTAACGATGCGGTTAGCGAAGAACGCCATTGGGGCACCAAAATGGTTGAGTTCATGAGCCTGACCAGTGATTTGCTGGGTATAGCCTTGGTTCATCGTCAGATGCATCAGAAACGTGCATTTGCCATTAGCCAAATGGAACGAGCAGAGCAACAAGCACACCTTGGGCACTGGTATATAGATAACGCGTCTGGCGCGTTAATCTGGTCACAAGAAATGTTCAGGATTTTTGAGCACGAAGCGGATCGCTTCACACCTGATATAGAAACCTATTTTCAACTCGTTCATCCTGATGACCGCGAGTCAATATATCAGTCGTATCAAATTGCAAAAGCTTCCTTAAGCGAGTTGAATTTAGAACACAGAATATTGCTCGATGGTGCGAGAGTTAAGCACCTAGAAGTGCGTGGGCGATTTAATGTCGGTCCAGATGGTCATGCGTTTATCGCAGAGGGTACAACTCAGGATGTCACTGAAAGAGCACAGCATCGTGAGACTTTGCAGCGCCTCGCTTTTCAAGATCCGTTAACAGGTTTGCCTAATCGTCGAGCAGCTGAAGATACGCTACTGCGTGAAATGGATTACTGCGATCGTAACGATCGACGCTTGGTATTGGCTTTTTTGGATCTAGACAACTTCCGTGAAGTGAATGATCAGCATGGTTATATCGTAGGTGACAGTTTACTGAAGGCCTTAGTGCAGAGAATGCGACTGTTGTTTAATGACACTGCTGTGATCGCTCGCGTTGGAGGCGATGAGTTTGTTGTATTACTGACCCGTCTGCAGCCTGAGGAGAGTTATTTTCAGCAACTCAACCAGCTTCTTTTGATTATTAGCAACCCATTGACAGTTGATGGGATCGATCTGGCTTTGACGGCCAGTGTGGGCATCACCGAATACCCGCAGCCAATAGAGGTGACGCGTGAGCAGCTTTTTCGTCAGGCACAGCAAGCGCTATTTGATGCCAAGACTTCGGGTAAGAACTGTTTGCAAAAACACGATACGGGCTCGGAACAGGATGCTCGTGTTCTGACGGGTCGTATCGAGCAAATTCGTCATGCGCTGCAGGCTGGAGAGTTTGTTCTTTATTATCAGCCCAAAGTACATATGAAAACAGGCATCGTGGTTGGGGTTGAAGCCTTAATACGTTGGAGAAAAAGTACCGGCGAATTGGTTCAGCCCGGTGAGTTTTTACTGTTTTTGTATAATCACCCCTTAGAAGTTGAACTGGGAGACTGGGTGATACGTGCCACGCTAGCTCAGATGCGCGAATGGAAACAGCAGGGGCTGGATATGCAGGTCAGCGTTAACGTCAGTAGCCAGCAACTTCTTGATGACTCTTTTGTCGATAAACTATCTAGAGAGCTGGATGATTACCCTGATATTTCGCCTTCAGCACTGCAATTAGAAGTCCTTGAGAGTAGCGCATTGAATGACCTTGATGCCGTTTCACGGGTTATGGAGCAGTCACATCAGTTGGGTGTTAGCTTTGCGTTAGATGATTTTGGCACCGGCTATTCATCTCTTGCCCATCTTAAACACCTACCCATCAGCGTTTTAAAGATCGATCAGAGTTTTGTCCGGGAAATGATGGGTAACTCGGATGATCTATCGATTATCTCGGCTGTTGTGGGTATGGCCAAGGCCTTTGGTTTACAAGTTATTGCTGAGGGGGTCGAGAGTGTAGAGCAAGGTAGCTTGCTGTTGAGGTTAGGCTGCGACCAAGCTCAGGGCTATACCATCGCAAAGCCTATGCCTGCAGATAAGGTCTATAACTGGGTACATAGCTGGAAAGCTGAGCCTGCTTGGCAGGGCCAGTGGCCCGTTGACGCTTATAATCTGCCCTTGGTTTACGCTGAGATTGAACATCGCCGATGGGTTGTGGAATTAGAGCAATGGTTGCGGGGTCAGCGTAACGAAGTTCCGGTTCTGGATCATCATCGCAGTAAGGTGGGCTTATGGATCGAGCGCGAAAAACAAAGCCGCTTTGGGATGCATGCAAAGTTTAATCACCTGATTAACTTACACTGTAATATGCACGATCTTGGGCAAAAAGCTGTAGCCCTGCATGCAAAAAACGATACTAAAGCAGCGTTAGCTGCGTTACCTGAGATTTGGCAGTTGCGCGATCTGTTTTTTGCAGAGCTGACGGCGTTGATTGGTTGATCTGAGATATTGAACACTACAGGAGAGCATATCTCACGCATCCGACTGCTTAATTAAAGTGATTGATCCTACTGCTGAGTGACAATACGAGCCTTTCGTAATATCACACAAATAACTGCTAGATCAGGGTTGTGCATAAATCAGAATAGCAAAGACATCAAAGCGCTCATCTGGCAAGGTGAAAGCCTTGCCTTTGGGCTAAAGAGTTATGTAAGTAGCCTACCTGATCGTGACCTGATTTAGCGTTTATAAAAATAGTGGTTGAGGGTGAAGATCAGCTGGGTGGTTTACCAATCGACTCACTGATTATCTTGTCCCGCTTACGCGATGAGCGCCGTCTCACGACAGCAGATTTTATTGAGTCTGTGCAGAAGTCCGAAACCAGTGTCCGAGCAACCATAGAGAAGCTGGTTGAAATAGGACTGCTTGAATCACATGGTACCGGTAGAGGGCGAACCTACACCTTAAGTGCACCGCTCTATCAAAGCGCAGGCCAGCAAGCTGAGTACATTCGTCAGGCTGGTTTTAGTCCCATTCAGCATGAGCAGATGGTGCTTAACTACATTGATAAGCATGGTGCTATTCAACGTGCTGATGTTGCGGATCTGTGTCGTATTAGCCCACAGCAGGCAACACGTTTACTGAAGCGTTTAGTGGAGAATCACTCCATTATGTCGGTTGGCGTAGGTAGAGCAGCACGGTATGAAAGGCTGAATTAATACGTTCGGTTGCGTTCGATTACGCTCACATACGACCGCAAGAGGTAAGGATCTATTTAGATAACTGCTGCGGTGAAAGCTCCATTGGGTTGGCATACTCAAAGCATGACAAAGCATTTTAAGAGTAGTCTTATCAGAGCTTTCAATACCCCAGCTGTTTTACTTCCCATCTTCTACATGATGGGAAGTAATGAGTCGCTTTTGGACCGGATCGCTGTGATTCACTTTTTTATTGAATTGGAGACACGCACTGACCTTTGATGCGAACGAATAGTGATCGACCGCCATTAATCAGACAGAGAAGTCGCCGCCTTTGGTGTTGAGGTAATGCCTAGCTCTCTAGCTTCGTGACGCAGGCGAAGTGCTCGAGCTGCTTGCAGAGTCGTGCACTACTGTTGTCACACTGCTAATAGCGACATGAGCCCTGTTGAGTATGAAAACTGTAAAAATAAAGTGTCTATTTTTGCTTGATTAGAACAGTTTGATTAAAATGAATCAAGCGGACAACTAGTGTGACGGAGGGGGGTTATGGGGTTTTATGAGCGAAAGACTTATTGATATGAAATGGCTTCTAGTTGATCAAATACAAGATCTGACTACAGGTTCAAAATTTCTGAGAGAAAGAATCCTTGGTATTGATGGTTCAAAGTCATTACCAGATGAAACTATTTGGTTTATAAGAATGTGCAACATGTTCTTAATAAACTCAATGGCCAAAGTATTTGAAATTACTGATCGTTATGGAAAAGAAATTCAACAATTTTCACCAGAAACAAAAAACAAGCTAGTGTCATTAAGAGCGGAAATAGAATCGAAGAAAATATATCAATACAGAAGCAAATATGGCTCGCACATAATAGACGACAATACAGGTAGAGCTTTAAGCCTTGTTGACGGTGAGGTGCTACTTAGTAAGATTATTGGTAAAACCTTACAAGAAAATTTAGATTTTTGTGATTGGATTTGTCCACAAAACCTTTCTCAAGTGCAAACCACAGAATGTGTTATGAATAAAATAATAGAAACGCGTGATTACTTGGTTTCTATTATTGGAAGCGGGGGTAAACGTCCATAAAAAGGCGTTGCAACTCGCGCCTTCGGCGCTGGGCAGTTTGTAAGTTGCGCTTTTGTGGTTTTGCTGCGCAAAAGTAATCCGCAAATTCACAACTTACAAACTGCCGTTGAACTTCACGTTAAACCGCTCAGCGGTAAAAAATGCTCGAGTATGAAGATAGTTTTTCACTTTAAAACCCACATAAATTAAAGGGCGGATTCAAAAGCTGAGTTTACTATGTAATTCGTTATTTAAAATATATAATTTAATTTGTAACTTTCTATCTCAAGCCTGTTAGAGTCAATCAATCAGTAAAGTGCAATTTTTTAAAAAGGATGTATGTAAATGAAAATAAAATCACTAAATAAAATATGTTTATTACTTAGTTTTGTCGTACTAGCTTCATGTGCCAGCACAAAATATAAGCCTAGCGCAGATGCTATGGAACATTTTGAAGAGGGTAAAACAACTTATCATGAAGTGATAGGCGTGTTAGGTAAACCGGTTACTACAACTGTAAATAGTAATGGGGATAAAATTATTGTTTATTCAGATATGACTACAAAAGTTGACCCAGCAACGTATATACCGATTGTTGGTATGTTTGCTGGTGGAGCAAAAGCAGATATGAAAACGTTAAGTTTTACTTTTAAGAATGATATTTTAAAAGATATGCAGTACTTAGAGTCTTCATCGCATTACAAAATGTTAGGCAATTAAATGCTTAAAATGATGGCATTTAGTCTGTTTTTAGCACAGATGTTAACTGCCTGTACAGGGACTAATTTGTCGCCTAATCACATGAATACTGCCGAAGCACAGGCTCCTGCGATGGTAAAACGAGGCATTGTTTTAGACAAAAGATCCGTAACCGTTGAGGAACTAAAAAATCAAGGCTTGGTTGGCAGTGGAGCAGTAGCAGGTGGTGCTGCTGGTTATTCAATAGGCAATGATCTTAGTGCTGTATTAATAGGTACTACTGTTGGATATTTAATTGCTCAAGCTGCCCCCAATAGTACTCAGACAGCAGTTGCATACACGGTAGAGATAGACGCTGCAAAAATACTTAGAGTTGTACAAGCAGAAGAAAATGAAGAAATAAAAATAGGTAGCCCTGTTTTTATTGAATACTCTCTAGGTATGAAGGTTAATTTAGTGTTGGATCGCTCTCAAGGACGGTTATACAAAAGGACAAAAGAGACTCAGTACATTAGTAAGTAATAAAACCTAACAAGCAAAAGCAGCATCGCCGCAAGCGGGCTGGGCACGCATTATGGCATACAAATGATGTTATTGAGGTACTTAGTATTGTGTATAACTTGTGCTTAGGACGGGTCAACTTTTTGATTCCCATCCAATAACAAGCCCGTTTTCTACCGTGACGCGTAAGTGATATCGGTTGCCGCCACGATGTTGGTATTTCCAAATATCTCTAGATTTTTGCTTCATCTGTTTATGGTCAATAGCCTCAGGTTTACCAATTGAGTCAATGAGTTGTTCTTCTGTCATAGTCTCCCATATTTTACCGTCAAGAATTGCTTGGACAATTGCAATATTATTGTACTTTTGTTTGAGATAGGCGGTACGTAAATCAAGTTCGTTTTGTTTTTTTTGCTTCTCGGGCTCGGCGGAATAAAGAGCAGATAAGCGTACTTTTGAGCGATCTTGATTAGTGAGAACTTCTCTTGATCCGTTGGAGCTGGCTTCTGAAATAACCTGATTTAGCTCGAGAGACTCAACAATTTTTGCAGCGCTGTCGTATCCAATTTTGAACTGTCTGTGAATTGAAGAAATACTGGTTCTTCTCGTAGATATCACAAAAAATACAGCTTCTGGATAAAGAGGATCGTCGTAATTAGACTCTGAAATAATTTTATTTATCTCTTCTTCAGAATACAGTTGACTTTTAGATTTCTTTTTAGTCGAGAACAAATCTTTCCACCAAGACATTTATGACTCCTGTACTTAAATTTTCTATATGCAACGTGTAAAGATAACTTGCCTGATTATAGACAGAGAAGGCAATATGCTGAATTAGCTGACATTATATGTAGGGACTGAATACCCGAGTAGATACTTAAAGAACCTTTGAATAACGCTCCGATTTTTTTATTACTGGCTCGTTTCCAGAAAAGCTCAACAATAAGCTGAGATTTTCAGAGGTTACTTAGATGTAATCCTTCTCGAAATAAATCGTAGTATAAAGTCGACTTTGCACAAAGTTTTTCATGCAATTTAATTTAACACCTATTAAATATAAAAATAAGTGTAATGAGTCGAAGCATAACAAATCAAAGTATTCCGCCTCGTAAAAACTAAGCAGATTTTCGGGGTATTTGCCAATCAGTGGTTCGTTGAAAAAGGAAATCGACGATGCAGTTTGAGTCATTCAAAAAGCAGTTCTATGATGTTTTACAGGATCTAGTTAAGCCTTTAACAGAAGTAGCGTGGTCACTAAAAGAAGATGCCGATCCGGATCCGGATATTTCGGAGAGTCTATATTTTTCGTTTTGGATAATTGGCGAAGCAATGAGCATATCTGATGGGCAATTTAATATAGCTGAAGCAGAGATTCTGTCTGGTCTAAAGGGATTGCTTTCGGACAACGATTTTACCTCGCCAGAAATCGCGCTTGAAGATCAAACCTCAAGAAGCGAAGAACTTTGGCAGCTAATTGAAAAATGTGCTTATGCAGAGCCAATACCATTGGTTTGGCTTAAAATATATGACGCTGTTAATAAGACTCAAAAAGCAGATTCTCTACGCCATCTCTACTTACAATTCGCGCTTGTTATCGCAAACGCAGACGGATCTATTGAGCCAGCAGAATTTGCATTTTTAGCAGAGCTGAAGAAAATATTGTACGGAGATGCTCAAGAGCTACAAGACGAAAGAACGCTCACAAATGTAGTTGACGGAAAACAACGGCTAGATAGTGAGGCGAGACCTGTTGAAGAAGCGCTGAAGGAGTTGGAGAGTCTAGTTGGATTGACTCCTGTAAAGGCAGAGATCTCTAACTTGGTGAACCTTATCAAGATAAATGGCATGCGCAAAGAGCGCGAATTGCCTGTATTGCCATCATCTAACCATCTGGTTTTTTACGGAAACCCAGGTACTGGAAAAACCACGATTGCAAGGCTTGTTGCAGAAATCTACCAAGGCCTGGGTGTTCTGAAAAAGGGGCACCTTATTGAAACTGATAGAAGTGGCATGGTTGCTGGCTATGTGGGGCAAACGGCCTTAAAGGTAAAAGAAATTGTCGAGTCTGCATTAGGTGGCGTTTTGTTTATTGACGAGGCATATGCACTGAGTCAGGAAGGCAATGATTACGGGAAGGAGGCCATAAATACGCTGTTAAAACTCATGGAAGATCACAGGCATGAATTGGTTGTAATCGTTGCGGGATATCCGAGAAAAATGTCTACATTTATCGAGTCAAATCCGGGGCTGAAATCCAGATTTAATCGTTACTTGGATTTCCCAGACTACTCGGCGATTGAACTGCAAAGTGTTTTCGAAGGTATGGTGCGAAACGCAGGGCTGGTTCTTTCGCCAGAGGCAGCAAAAAAATCTCTCGCAATATTTTCCGTTGCCTGGCAGTCAAAAGACGAGTCTTTTGGAAATGCCAGATTTGCAAGAAATCTTTTCAACAGTAGTGTTGCGCAGCAGGCCAACAGATTAATCGCTCTTTCCCATATTGATGATAATGTGCTGAGTACGCTGGAGGCTGATGATATTGAACTTTAAGAAGGGATATAAATCCGAGCGAGCAAATTTAACCAATTGTTTGAGGGTTGAGGCTCTGACCGGCCGGTGCCTCAACTCAAACGTTAAACATCAGAACACAATCCCATGCGTTTGCACTCAAAGAGTTGATAGCAGAAACATTTAAAATTAAAGGAGAAAGATCGATGAATACAAAACTATTAGCTACTGTGCTTCTAGCTTGTTTAACGGGCTGCGCTGCTACCCCAGTAGTGGTTAGTACTGGTCCAGCTTTTGAGCGAGCCGCTGCGGAGTTGCTGCTAGCTCCTGGCAACAATGAAATTTCTGGTAGTGCATTTCTACGACAACAAGGAGGCGGTGTCGTAACCTGCGCTGGCCAGGACGTTACATTAATTCCCGCCACAGCGTATGCTCATCGAGTCATCATTGCCCTTTATGGCACAGCAACCGAACAGGCAAGAAATCAAGGACGGTCTGTTCGAATCGAGCCTTCGTCGGACGAGTTTGGTAAGTTGGTGAAAACTACGCAGTGCGATGCACAGGGCAACTTTTCGTTCGAAAATATTACTGATGGAGAATTCTTTTTGGAAACTAAAGTCACATGGGTTGTAGCTGGCTCTACAAATGGTGGGGCAATCATTCGGCCGGTGCGTGTCTCTGGTGGTGAGCGAGTCCGAGTTGTAATATCACCGTAAGTATTAGGAGTACTTCCATTAGGCAGCGGCTCCAAGCTCGTCAAATTTCACAATTATAGTGGCCAAGTAACACTGGCCACCTGTTTATATTTGAATTGAATCTAGCGTTTTTATACCCTTTTTCACATCAGCAATTAAATGCCGCGAACAGCCCAGTAATTCTTGAATGCTAGAGTAGCTGTGTCCAGATGCCAGCAATGAAGCAATACTTGCTCGTCTCTTCAAGTCAGGTTTGCGCCCAACGAACTTTCCTTCAGCCTGTGCTTTCTCAATTCCTTGCATTTGTCGTCTGCGACGATCCTCATAATCCTTGCGTGCAACGGCTGCAAGCATGTCCAGTAACATTCCATTGACTGCCTGGAGAATTGAAGCAGTGAACTCTGTTCCATCAGAACTTTTCAAAGCAATCCAGCTTGTAGGTAGTTCCGGTGAGACAATCATCAGTTTCTTTTTTGCCAGCATAAACTTGAGCGTTTCCCAGTCAGCCTGTTTCAATCGAGCTAGCCGATCAATTTGTTCAACAAGGATAATGTCACCTTCTCCTGCGTCTGAAATTAATCTCATTAGCTCAGGCCGGGTGAGTGTCGCCCCAGATTCATTCTCAACATAAAACGATGCAATCTTTTTTCCGTGATCAGCAGCGAAGGCAATAAGTGATTCTTTTGCACGTTCAGCGTTTTGCTCGGTTGTTGATGCACGGAGGTAGGCTCGTAAGAACATGTGTCACCAATAGTCTGTTTTGAGTGGTTCTGCTATTGTAGTCTGTTATAGGTAGTTCTTAAATAGGTTTTGGATATAAATTAGGCGGCTCTCTTGAGGTATACCTTGCTCAGGCTCTGTTAGGCTGATTTAGTGTCTATGAGACTTTAGAAAGTGGATTACTTGGCTGATACCGCTTTGAGTTGTACCTGCCAAGCACACTGAGCAAGTCCGAAAGAGCTAATTAACAAGGCCGTTATAAACGATGGTGATTTCATTTTCTTTTTTAATACTAAGTTTATTGCCATCAGCAAAGGCTTCAACAATCTCTGAACAACCATCAATTTCGGCTACACCATCAACACTTTCACTTTTAGTATCAAAGCTAAAAGCATACGTAGTTGCTGCACAACTACGTCCACGCTCACCGGTAGAAATGATAAGGACATACTTGTTGGGGCCAAATGAATATGCTTTCTCAATTACAACATAGCTAGAGCTTGCATCAGGAGCCACATACTCCAATAGATCCATCACGCCAGCTCGTGATTGGTAATTAAGAGTGTTACCCATTTCTGCATGTTCAACAGTAAAAGGTCCTGCCTCATAGCCAGAAACCATAATTGCCTCATAAGCTACAGCTGGAGCTGCTGGCACAATAGCTGTCGCCAATTCAGGCTTTACTGACAGGTTTTGTATAGCAACAGGATTAACGCATTCTCCGCTTTCGCAAATCCGGTTGCCTTTACAGTCCGTATCTTTAACGCACTGGCTAGATCCTTGTGTTATCTGAGCAACACTTTCATTAGGTTTATCACAACCGACAAGACTAAAAACTAACAAAGAGAAAGCAATAAAATATTTCATATGAAAAAACCTTTTTGAAGTAGTGACATTGAAAAACAATTGTAGCGTGTTTTAGGATAAGTCCAGCTTCGTACTGGCCAAAAAGAACCCTAGCGCTTTAGAGGCATAGCAAAGCTGCTGTAGAATCGATTCTTACTCATTGAGTGAGCAGTTTTTACACTCTACGGTGACAGGTATGTTTGTGCCAGCTAGCACTACAAGATCACCCCAAAATAGCGAGTGTTGCGTTATCAAGTCGCTGGCGCTACTTAAGATCAATAAAGCGTACAAGCAACGCTGTAAACGGATTGTAGGCAGGATGAAGCTGATCAGCGTTTCAGGTGCATTTTAAAGTCTGAGCAAGGTTTTCTCGGAGTCACTACGCCAGCAAAAGAAGTAAGCCGCTATTTGATGCGATTTTTTTGTGTCTGTTTTTTGGCAGCTTAAAATGCTGTATGTGACATTTTATTTTCTGTGATTCACAAAGCAAAAAGGCCTACGCCAATTTGACGTAAGCCTTTGATTTTACTGGGGAAATTTGGTCGGGACGGAGTGATTCGAACACTCGACCCCTTGCACCCCATGCGCGTATTTAGGTGTAAAACGGCGTTATTATGAGTTGATCTATAGCACCTAAAACCATGCTCAAGGCCGCGTATTCATTGAGTTAGACCTGTTTATATGTATCATAGCGTAACAGCGCGTATTACTAGGGATTTAGTACCCATTTAGTACCCAGTTAGTACCCAGTATCAGCAAGCAGCTATGAGGCATATAAAATGAAAGACCTGAGATTGGTATTTTCGACAGGTAGAGCAAGCAGCGCTGAGTCTGCGACCAAGGCAATTGAAAAGCATTTAGCAGAGCGCCGTAAAGATCCTGAGCAGTTCGCCGGTATCAGGACAGTATTCACCTGCGACCGTACCGGCGGCTTAGAGTTGCGCATTGGTGTACGGACGGCGTGGTCTTTATCTTATAACGTGAAGAGTGGTGCTAAATGGTTCAAGCGCCGGTATGTGCTTGGCTACTACCCAGCTTTATCAGTGGCTGATGCGCGTACTCAAGCGAACGCACTAAAAAACGATATTGCCCAAGGCATAGATCCGTCACAGGCTAAAAAGGAAATAGCAGACCAGCGTCAAAAAGCAATTGATGAGGCTTGCACTGTTACTGAGCTGTTTAATCAGTGGATATGTTCGCCTGTTATGACCAGTCGCAAACTTGGCACTGATGAGCCTGCGCGCATGATGAAGAAAGACGTGTTGCCCGTTATCGGTAAGCTGGATGTGAAAAGCGTCACTCCTCGACACCTTGCCAGTATCAATAACCGAGTGGCAGAGCGCGGCAATCGTGCTGCAAATATATTGCTGGCGCTAATTCGTCAGATGATGGGCTACGCACTGGATCAAGGGATAATTGAAACTCTGCCAAGATTCCCGAGCAAGCTTGAAGAGAACGCGCCGTGTGATCGTGTTCTAAGTGTTCCTGAGCTTGTGGAACTGTTCGACAAGATACCCAGTGCAAAACTTATCAATACAACTGAGCTAGCAATCAAAATCCAGTTAGCCACCGCTTGCCGCATTGGTGAGCTGTTACGCGCTCAGTGGTCGGACGTGTGTCTTGATTCTGGTGAGTGGGTTATTCCTGCTGAAAACAGCAAAAACGGCGACCCAATAAAGATATTCCTGAGCCAGTACGCACAAGGTTTATTCAGGCAGCTATTTGATCTAAGTGCTGATGCTGAATATATCGTGTCGAATGTTACCGGTGCTGGCGCTATCGACCAGAAGGCCGTTACTAAACAGGTGCGAGATCGTCAGCGCGGAGTACAGATTGCAGGCCGTACAAAGCTATTTGATACGTTGATTCTATCGGGCGGTACTTGGACGCCGCACGACCTTAGACGCACCGCCGCGAGCACTATGCAAAGCCTGCAAATAAACCCATACATTATCGAGCGATGCTTAAACCATAAGCCAGACAGAATAACGGCTACCTATATTCCGCAAGATCCAGAACTTGAAATGTATGAGGCGTGGGAGGCATTAGGTCGGGTGCTGGCAGTCGCAGATAGCGCGCAAGGTGCTGAGCTTGCCGCTCTATATGAAGCCAATGCTAAGCAGCCAATTACTAGACGTAAGCGTCTCACTGAGCTTATGCGCCAGCTTAAGGGTAATGTTGTTCAGTTGCATAAAATGGCTTAGATAATTATGGCGCATGGAGGCGCACTTATTCGCTTATTGCAAGCAGTCCGACGAACGGTATATTTTGCCCGACGAGCGGTAAAACCATGCAGGTTTTTACTGGCAACTATAAATAATTTACTAGTTTGCTATCACGGCAAATCAATATGCAGTGTGTTTTAGTCGATCTAAACACTAGATATTGTGTTCGTCTGTGGATAACTTAAGAAAGATCGGCTAGCATTCTTCTATCGACCGGCAATCACTGTATTTATACGCAGTGTTACAAGTCGATATAAGCACAGATACCCCGCCAGCTTATGCGGGCAGGGCACTGTAAATGAGGGCAGGTATTCGAAGTACCTAACCCCTCTTAATCAAGTTTAGCTTGATCGGCTCTTACATTCGTTGTCTTACGACAGTGTCAATATACGTAATACCGCGTACCAAAGCAAAGGTATTTAGTAAGTATTTGCTAAAGCGGTGGTGGAGACACAGAAAAGCCTATCAAGCCTCAAGGAGTAATCCATGAGCGACAAAGTAAACACGCCACAAGCACCGGTAGCGCCAGCATTCGGCAATAAGAAGTTCGGAAGGTATTCAGATTTAGTTGATGAGTTGCAAGTAACACGCCAGACAGTCCACCGGTGGTCAAAAGACCCAACCTTTCCAAAGCCTATCAAACGAGGAAACACCGTCCTCTTTGATATGGCAGCAGTAGAAGCTTGGTTAACTGGTGAGGCAGCTTGATATGAAAAGCACATTCACTTTAGAACAGCTTGCTATATTCGCGCTCAACCAGCTCTTAAGCGGCATTCAATTGGACGAGGCTTGCGACAACCTTTCTATTTTTGAGCGCTTAGACGACCAAGAAGAAAGTAAGTTTTTCGGATTGATTGAAGAAAAAGCCAAGGCAACGGGCATGGTTTTAAGCGGCGAATATCTGCGACCAATGACCGAGCTAGAAGACTTCATCTATCGCGCCCAAGCGCCGCTAACAGCGTACACAAGACGCGGATTGCTAATCCTAGAAAGTGGTCAGCGGCAGATTAGTTTTGATCTGGACGAAGCCCCAAGGGTAATTACTACGCAACGCATAACAGCAACAGCGATGGGTTTAATTGCGCTTGTTTATTTTCAAACAAAGGGGGCGCACAAATGAAAAAGCGCTCGATAAACCGAAGTAAACCGAACGCTTTAGATGCTTTGACCAGCGCCTTGATTCTACTTGCAAACAGTCCATCGACTCAACAGGCATTTGCTTTGCTGGCGCTGATGCTGATGCTGGTTACGCTGCGCGGGAGGGTGCTATGACTATTCAGCGCAATCAAGGCACTACAAAAAAAACCACTAAGATCGAGCGCATATTGCAGGCGTTTTGCAATCGTGAGCAGTTGCATCGGTTTAACGCATTCCAATTGCGGGAGACGGCATTGCATTCGACTGTGGCGAGCCTTGTTCATAATTACGGCCTGACTATCGACCGCAAGCCGATAACGATAGAGCGGCAAGGTGACAAAGTACACGTGATGCTTTACTGGTTAGCGCCAAGTTCGCAAGAAAAAGCAGAGCAAGTGCTTAAACGGATGAAGTTACGCCGCTGCGTTACCACTGAGGGCTAAATCATGGAGTTACTGGATCGTCTCGCACTAAGGGGCGATCTAGTGGCACTCAAAAGCGGCAGGCTTATCATTGAGCCAGCAAGTGGTGCTGATGTACCTGATGACTGGTTAAAGCTACACAGTGACGAGCTGGCGCTTGCATTGGCCACTAGAGCTAGCATTCCTCTTTATAAATATATCGGCTACACAGTCGGATCATACGGCAAGCATAAAGCTGATGGCGCAACTCTTAGGTTTGTGAGTATGACTACCGGCGAAGAAGTATATGCCGTTTACAATATCGACAGAGACCGGATAAAAGACAGCGCGCAAGGTAAGGCAGGTTCTAAATTATCGGGTAAACAATTCAGGATAACTGAAAAGATGGCGCTGTATAAATTATGGTTACGCGCTGAGCTACCAGAGCCTGATAGGAAATATCTAAGCGAGTTCCACCGCGTGATGGGCAGGCTGAAAACTGTACTTCTCACTATGCGCGTCAGTGATGGCGTAGCAGATAAAAACACAATTCAAGCAGTCACGGTGCCAACCGATGGAGCGCATAAAAACAGGGGAAAAGTAGGGGATAAAACAGGGGAAGAAGTGGGGAAAAACGGGGGAAAAATAACGGGGATAGAAAACCCAGCTAAGCCAAGCAATGCGCGGCATACAGGCGAACCTGACTACGTGTCTGATAAAGTACGTTTAAAGTTAATAAGTAAAGAAGTAAGTAAGGATGCTTTACCCTCTTCTAATACCTTTAATACAACCCATTCAATCAATACTTATAATCGGTCGACAACACCAGCAGCGCCACAAGATCAAAGCGTTGACGATTGGCTTAATGACTACGATCCGACCCAGTCGATAACTCAACACTAACCAACAGCCCCACCTAAGCCGTGGGGTTTTTTATATCTGCTGCAATCGTCACCGCCACGCCAGTATGCAAAACAATTGCACACCCGCAGCAGTCGTACACTTTATACAACCGGTATTCAAGCAATTAGAAATCAGGTGGCTTTTTGAATAAGCAGCCCACTACCAAGCAATTGTAATGTGGGATTACTCCGTATTAGCGGACAGCTCAACTCGCTGAGATTACAGGGAGTCAGAAACCCCGCTGCAAAACTTTTACAGCGGCACGACTACTAATCGCCTGAGCAGCCTACGATCAGCAAGACTTTATCGAAGTCATACGCGAGGCAATAGGCCTCTTATATTGAATACACTATATTCAATAGAGTGTTATAATTGAGCCTGTATTCAAATAGGTTTCAAACAATGGCACGACCTAAAACAATCACAGATCAGCAGCGCGCCCAAGTGCTGGAATTGAAGCGCAAACACTCTTACAGCGAGGTAGCTGCAATCACCGGTCTAGCGCTTGGCACGGTGCGCACGATCGTCAGGCGTTCTGGTTCGTTGTCGGACAACCCAAAGCACCGGCTGATGTTTACCTTGCCTGCAATCGTTCATAGCGCCAGCACGCAGCTAGCAGCCCTTGTGATGCCGTCACAGCGCACCGTCACGGGTGATAAAGAAATTGATGCGGTGCTATGGCTTAGAGAAGTTATTGCTACCGGTGAGCCGCTGGCAATCGACAGGGCATTGCAAGCAGTGGCTAACATTAAAACGCCATTGGCTGAGATTGAAAAACGCTATGCCAGTCACCTACGCAAGAATGGCGGCAGTATGTTTGCTGCGTTTGGCGCAATGGGTTTTGCAGATATTAATGCGCACGTTGAGAAGTCCAAAACAACGGCATTGCGCAAGGCTGAGGCGGTGGCAAGGTTTGGTAATGATCCTGATTTAATGACCGAAGCTGAGCGGTGGGCTATCCGTGTGCTGGACGACGTGGACGTTGGATTGATGGACAGCGACAGGTCAGGCATTGCAGACAGGTTTAAACAGCATCCTGAGCTGATGCCGCATACCTTGGCAGATTGCCTACATGAGCTTAGTTTTTGGGATGATCTGTATTGGCTCAAGCAAGCCGCTGATGCCGGTGAGCCTGCGCAAGAGTGCTATGAGCGAGGGTATTTTGTATTCGAACTAATGGCTGAGATCAGGCCTCGCAGTCGTGAGGAAGCTACCGCCGTGCTGCAATACATTATCGACGACGAACGCAAAGACGACCGCAGCGCTGATGCCGTTCTATTTAATTTGGTGAGCTGATGAACAATAAACAACCGGCTCAAATATTGAGCAACCCAGTTGGCAGACCTGCTGGCAGTAAAAACAAACGTACTCTAATTCGTGAGGCGCTTACAGAGACGTTTGATGATGGTGAGCAAGGCTTCTGGTTATCCGTAGCGACCATGGCCAAAGGTGGCGATACCCAAGCAATGGCTATGCTCGCTAATCGCTTGATACCAGCACTCAAGCCACAGAGTGAGGCCGTTGTATTACCTGAGCCGTTGAATGGCACCAGCGCAGACATGGCGCGTCAGTTGATCCAGTTTGCAGGCAATGGCGCAATATCCACCAGCACCGCGCAAGAATTACTGAGTGCCCTGGCTGATGTGTTGAAGATTGTTGAAATCACCGAACTAGAAAAGCGCCTCGCTCAGCTTGAGCAATTGCAGGAGATGAAAAAGTGAAGCCACTTACAAAACGCAGCGTTAAATTATACGAAGGCTTAGCACCCAAGCAGCTTGCCGCACTTACACTGCAAAGCATGGCCGATATGAACACTGAAGAGACCGACAAGATCCGCAGCGCGGTGGCATGGCGTGAGTATCGCTGTATTGATTCGGCGTATACCGATTGGCGAGACGCTTTTAATAGCGTCATTATGGTTTGGACTGCTGAGTTTTGGCGGCTAATGTTTATCTACGCGTCATCGTGTAGTCGCTTGCAGAGTCAGTTACGCCCCGATGCCGACCAGCTTAATGATGGTTTTGATGTGACGATTGAACAGCTACAACAGCACACAGCGCGTCAGTTAGCCCATAGCAAGGTTATTTATGATCTGTGCAATGCGCATGGGTTTGAATATAACGCGGTGCTTAAGCTGGCAGGCGTACCGGATAGATACAACCCATTGGACGATGGCGATATAGACGAGGCATTCTATCAACAGTGGTTTGGCGATCTAAGCGAGTGCCTACCGCGTAATGCTTGATTGTTGTGATGCAATTCACCGCCAACAGCTTAGGCTAGCAATCGAGGCCGCTGAGCAGTGGGGTAGCAAAAAGCCCCGCCGATGGTCTGCGCATTATGGTGGCATTGCCCTTGCCCGTAATGCTGATGACCTGAATGCAGAGTATCGAGAACACCGCAAACGCATTGCAGCGCTTGTGCCTAAGATTCAGGTCAGTGCTGAGTGGCTTTAGTTTTCGCCTGATGCCGCCGGTCGGATTGCTTAAACTAAAAAAGATTTAGTACCCATTTAGTACCCAAGCCCCAGAAATGAAAAAGGCCACCTTTAAAAAGTGGCCTAAGTCATTGATTTATATGGTCGGGACGGAGTGATTCGAACACTCGACCCCTTGCACCCCATGCAAGTGCGCTACCGGGCTGCGCTACGCCCCGACGATGTTTTCATGCTGTGGCTGAAAACGAAATAGACTATACCCCAAGTCTTTGAAATCTCAAAGGATATAGGTCTAAATTGTTCCTTATTCAGCTAAAGGCCTACTTTATCAGCCATTTACCGTTCAATTGAATATATTGGCCAGCGGGTGTTTTCTCCAGAGCTTTTTTACCTGCCATGGTTTCGACATCGCTCAGCTGGATATTATTACCTTTGGCGAGGCGTTCATATTCAGCGCGACGCGCCTCATTGATCAGGCGTGCCACTTCTGCAGCGCTACCTTGTGCTTGGACGACGCCTAAGTAGCCATTGGGTTGTTCACCGAGTAAGCCTGCGGATTTGGCTTGGCTGAGATTGCTCATTGCTCCGTTTAAATCCATGGCTACTACCGCGGTGCTGAGGAGGCTGGTGGCCAGTAATATAGGCATTAAAAATTTACGAATAGTCATGCTGCGCTCCTTAGAATAAACCGCTGGATTCGTCGAAAATATTATCAAGTGCTTTATCAACCTTGATATAGATTTCATGTTCAATTTTTACATTGAGATTAATATTAATCGGCTCACTGGGTACAGCCAGCTGCACTGTAGGTGTGCAAGCCGTGCTGAATAAAGCGAGTACAAAAACACTTGGAAAGAGTACTTTTCGCATAGAGGTCTCCTGTATTAACGTTTCTCGAGGCGTTCCCGAATACGTTTTTGAATAATCTCGCTGACTTGGTTGCTCAACTGAATACTGGCGAGCAACGCTGGAATATCTTCTTCAAGATTAATATTTAGATTAATGGGGCGGCCTTTTTCAATATCAGGGTTTTGCCCCTGTAAGCGAAGATTAAGTGACAGCTTACCGGATTGATCATAACTTAATCCGCTACTGAGTAGATTAAAGTGAAAATCTTCCAGCGCATCTGCCACCAGTTGCATCGCTTGGTTAGTCTTGCCCAAGGCCTTGATTTTATCAGACTGAAATTGCAAAATACCGGGGGCGCGTGCTTGTAATTGGCCCGCACTGATAGAAAAATTGTCATGATCAAAATAAATGGGTAACTGGCCATCAATCGTGCCGGTGCCCGCTAAACCCTCTGCAGGATAGACTTTAAAAAGCTCCTGCAGTTCCAATCCTTCCACATGTAAGAGCACTGATTGTGCGTGCTGCAGATCGATCTTTTGCTGGTTGAGCCACACTTTGCCGTTGAGTAGGCTGGCTTGTATAGAGTGCCAGTCCAGCACACCTTGTAACAGGTCATCGAGGTTGGCCTGGTAGTGTGCGTTACTCAGTTCAATAAAGCTGACTGGAACACCGGGGTCCAATTGCTCAATGCTTAGACTGGGTAGACTCAGTTTTAGAGTTGATCCGGCGAGCTGTCCGTTAAATTCGAGGTTGAGATTTTTTAATTCGCTGCGATTGACGATACCACTCAGCCCGCTGGCACTGCCGTTCAGTGAGAATTGAGCTGTGCCGTTATAGGGTAGGGTGAAGTTGGCTTGGCTGTTGAGGCGGCCACTATTGAATAAGATTAACTCAGGCCAATCCTTAAGGGTTTTTTGCAGTGGATTACCTGCTTTAAAGAATAGGTCGTTGAGTGTGGCTTGGCCTTGGACAGAGTTTTCAAGCAGCTGAATCTGGCTGTTAAAGGTCAGGCCTTGCTGGTTTTTGATCTCGCCATTGAGTTTAAGTCGCGCTAGCGCACCACTGAGCGTGCCGTTTAAATCCCAGTCTTGTGTGTAGAGCTGTTCGGCGCTGAGTTGCTCAATATGAGCGCTGATAGGGCCCTGTACATTGTGCTGATAAGGCGCAGAGCTATTCCCTTGGATTTTCAAATTTGGTGCTTTGATACTGACCTGTGCAGCTTTGCCAATATCGGTGAATAGCAACTGATGGGCTTCAAGACGCGTTGTATTATCAAAGTTGATGGTGAATGTCTTAGCGTCTGCCTGTGCTTTAAAGTTGGCGCGGGCCTGCAGTTGTTTGGCTTGTAGGCTGGGGTCTTGCAGTGAGTCTGCGCTGAGTAAAAGCTGCGCATCGCTTAACGTCGCTTGCCAGTCGCTGGCGGGTAGCAGTTCCAGTTGGCTGCTGAAATCCACATCAAGCGTGCTGAAGCGACTCTTATCAATTGCGCCATTGATTGTGTTGCCCTTGAGCTTGAGTGCAAGTTGAATCGGCCCAGCATAAGGTGCATTAAAATCGATTTGACTGCTCAGTTGCCCACTGGATAGGGAGGCGTGTTCTGGCCAGTCTTTAAAAGTGCTGTGCAGGGGGTTACCGGCAGCAAAAGACATCTCATCTAAGAAAATACTGCCTTGTGCTGAGTCGTCTTGCAGACGTGCCTGGCTGCTGAGGCTGAGGCCGTGTTGGTTGCTGAGCTGGGCGCTCAATTCCAGTTCGGGTAATTGTCCGCTGAGTAGGCCGCTGATCTCCCAGTCTTGCGTGTGCAATGGCTCAAGGTTGAGTCCTTCTAGCTGTACGCTGAATGGACTGGAGACTTGAGCCTGCAGTGGCTTGGCGCTTGAGCCTTGAACAGTCAGTCCAGCCAGATCCACAAAGATGCGCTGTGCATCACCGAGCTGACTGAATTGAAGGTTATGCGCCTCAATGCTGGCATGCTCGCCTAGAGTGGCAGAAAAGTTTTCGCTATCGGCCTGCGCGTTTAAGTCAGCGCGAATCTGTAGCTGTTCCGCTTGCAGCTCGGGGTGTGAGTATTGATCCAGTTGCAGCAAAAACTCTGTGTTTTTCAGTGTGCCTTGCCAGTTGGGAGTTTGTTGTAAATCGAGTAAGCCATTGAGTTGCAGGCGCATCGGGCCATCGCTGTGCAGGTCGATCGTCAGCAGTTGTTGCCCCTCGGGGTTATCTTGATGATCGGGGTGGGTGGTGATTTGTGCGCTCAATTGCGTAGGGCGAAATTCTTCTGGAATGCTCTCCAGCCAGCTGCCTTGTAACTCTTTTAAGCTGAGTGCGCTTTCAATAAAAGTCGGTTGCCAGAGCACGCCTTGAGCGCTGGCTTGTAAATTAAACGAGCCTTGTACATGGCCCAGCCCAGCTACATCCGCATCAATCTCTGCGACTTCAATCTGCTGTGGCAGCCATTTAAGTAAGGCTTGAGGTAGCGCAGGCGACTGCTCTTCTGTTGGCGTTGTATCGTTGGCTAGAGGCCAGCGCGCTTGTAGACGGCTTGCTTGCAGGCGCTGGATTGGAAAGGCTTGCCATGCCCAGTAGATACGCAGATTATCCATACGTATCTGTTGGTGTTGTGCATCCGCAGTGGCGAGTGTTAGTTCGAGATTTGAAACGCTAAAACCATCGTGATGCCATTGCGGATTGTGCCAATCAAAATCGATACCTTGTTGTTGCAGTAGCCAAGGTAATGCGTGCGGCAGAGTTAAAATGGCAGCAATCAGTAGTAAAAACAGTAATAAGGCCATGCGCACTATGGATCCAAGCCTGAATGGTTTGGAGGCTGTAGGCTGTTGCTTATGAGTCGATGTATTGTTAGCTGTTGCTGCAGGCTTCATAACGAGGTCCCTGTGCCAAATCTGGGATCAATGGTTTTTATGTGCAGTTCATGTGTTTAGTTTTGCTGGTGGTTTAAAAGCCAGCCATAGTATGGATTGCAATAAGAGCAGCTTAGCAGGAATGCTATACAGGGGGTGTGCATAAACGTGCTGGATAATCATCTTACGGGTGTGCTTTTAAGTTTCAATTAAGGTGGCGACTGTAATCTATGCAGTGTCGACACACAGTCACGTTGTGTTGAACCACTTTAAACAAGGAAATGATCATGAAAACATTGACTGCATTATGTGTATCAGCGGCTTTAGTGATGGGTGCGGGTCTGGCTCAAGCTAAAGATGTCAGTCCAGCCAAAATAGTTGAGCTGAGTGTGTCTGGAACTATTTTAGCCTTTGATAAGCTGGATCAAGCGGCCTTAGCTCAGTACCCCAATGCGACTATTTTAGATACCGAGCTTGAAGAATCTTATGGCCGCTATATCTATCAAGTGGATCTGCGCGATGAAAAAGGCCAGAAGTGGGAAATAGAAATGGATGCGACCAGCGCTGAGATCTTAAAAAACAAACAGGATGACTGATGCTTAAAAGAGCTCTAGTGACCAGCTTTATCTTGCTTTATTTAGTGTGTGCTAACACGGCTCTGGCACACGATTTAGGGCATGATAAAGCGCTTAAACTGCAGCGCAAAGGTACGATTCTTTCATCACAAACATTTATTAAGCAGGCTTTAGAGCGTCATCCTCAAGCGCGCTTATTGGAGCTTGAGTTGGAAAAAAAGCGGGGCCGTTATATTTATGAAATTGAACTCTTGACCGTGCACGGCCAAGTGCGCGAGCTTAAGTTTGATGCCAGCACCGGTGAGTTGTTAAAAGATGAAGAGGATGACTGATGCGCTTATTGTTGGTTGAGGACAATGTGGCACTGGCTGATGAGTTGTGCGCGGGCTTACAGCAATTGGGCTATGTTGTGGATTGGCTGACGGATGGCCGTGACGCCGCCTATCAAGGTGCGGTCGAGCCTTATGATTTAATTATTTTAGATTTAGGCCTGCCGGGCTTGCCGGGTTTAGAGGTGTTGGCGCAGTGGCGTGCTGCTGCCATCACCACACCGGTACTGATCTTAACCGCACGCAGTACCTGGAGTGAGCGCATTGATGGCTTAAAAGCAGGTGCGGATGACTATTTAACCAAACCTTTTCACCAAGAAGAGCTGTATTTAAGAGTGCAGGGCTTATTGCGCCGCAGTCATGGGTTTGCTAATCAAAACCATCTCAGTGCTGCGGGATTACGTTTAGATGAAGCGCGGCAACGGGTGCATCGCCAAGGGCAAGATATTGATCTGACTGGGGCAGAGTTTCGTTTGCTGCGTTATTTTATGATGCATTCAGGTCAGGTGTTATCCAAAAGCCATTTAGCAGAACACTTATATGATGGTGAGACTGAACGTGACTCCAATGTGCTGGAGGTGCATGTCAATCATTTGCGCCGCAAGCTGGGGCGTGCAGTGATCGAAACACGGCGCGGTCAAGGCTATTGCTTTACGGGTAACGGGGCGTCGCAGTGAAGGGCTCGATTCAACGGCAGCTGACTTTCAGTTTAGCTCTGTTATTAATTATCATGCTTCTATTGCTGTCCCAAGTAGGCTTGTGGGTTGTTGATCACGGTTTACGTCAACATATGCAGGATAACTTACAAGCTCAAGCAGAAAGTTTATTGGCGGCATTGGAGAAAGGCCCACAGGGTATCGAGTTAAATCGCCATAAGCACGACGCGGTATTTTTAAAGCCGTTCTCGGGTGAGTATTTTGTTATTGAGTTTGATCAGCAGCGCTGGCGCTCACGCTCTTTGTGGGATTTTTCATTGACCGTGCCTGAGCGTCGAGGTTTTTCTAATGAGCTGATAGCCGGGCCTGAGCAGCAGCAGTTATTGATCTATCAGGCTGAATATCGACGTTATAAAACCGATATCAAAGTGACTGTGGCGCATGATTACAGTCCCGTCTTGGTCAGCTTTCAGCGTGCACAACTGATTGGTATTGGCTTAGGCGTGTTGGCATTGTTGCTGACTTTGTTGCTGCAGCGGCTGTTAGTGCGCCGAGCGTTACAGCCATTGGAGCATGTGCGGATACAAATTGAGCAGTTACAACTGGGGCAGCGCAGTCAGTTAGAACAGGATATACCGGTTGAGCTGCAGCCTTTAGTACAGCAGGTGAATCGCTTATTGCAGCATACTGAAGAGACGTTGCAGCGCTCACGTAAAGGTTTGGGTAATTTAGGTCATGCGCTGAAAACACCGCTGGCAGTGTTAATGAGCTTATTGCACCGTGATGAATTGCAGCGTCAACCAGAGTTGTCGACGGCGATTAGAGAGCAGCTGGAGCATATTGAGCAGCGCATTGCCCGCGAATTAACCCGTGCACGTTTATCAGGTGATGCCTTACCCGGTGCGTTTTTTGTCTGTGCGCAGGAGTTACCGGGTTTATTTCAGCTGATGAATCGTCTGCATGGCGATATTTTAACCTTGCAGTGGCAGGCAACGCCTGAGCTGCGCTTGCCATACGATCGTGACGATCTGTTAGAGATGCTGGGCAATCTGCTGGATAACGCCTGTAAGTGGGCGGACAGTCGAGTAGAGCTGAGTATTGAGCAGCAGGGGACAGCGTATTATGTGCGTGTTGATGATGATGGCCCAGGTATTGAAGAAAGCCAGCGCGAGCAAGTGCAGCGGCGCGGTTCACGTTTAGATGAGCACAGTGCAGGCCACGGTCTGGGCTTAGGTATTGTGGGTGATATCGTTGAGGCATTGCATGGGACTGTACAGTTGCTGGACAGTCCTTTGGGTGGTTTACGCGTTGAGATTTGTTTGCAGCAGCGTGCTTAATCAATAGAGCTGATGGCAATAACGCGTATCACATCGGTGCATTCAATAGCTTTTGTGCAGCCAAGGATAAACTGACTGAGAGCAGCATGATCGCGAAGATACGTTGCAGCATCGGTCCACCAAGACGTGTAGCGAGTTTATTACCGAGCAGCACACCGCAAGCGCCGCCCATACTTAAGCCCAGTAATAACTGCAGCGGTGGTTGTGCAGCGCTGAAATACATTAAGAAGCCTGCGCCAGACACCAGAGCAATCACTGCCATCGATGTGGCGGTTGCTGCGAGCATCGACAATGGACTGAATAGCAGTAGGGCGGGCACAATTAAAAAGCCACCGCCGACGCCCATCAATCCAGATAACACACCGACGACTAAACCAATAAAGACCAACATACCGCGATTGAGCTGCTTTTTTTCAGATTGTTCAGGTAGTTTGGCGTTATTCCACATACGCCAAGCCGACCACAACACCAAGACACAAAAACCCAGTACTAACCAAAACTCACTGACTAATTGCCCCAGTTGTTGCCCAATCCAACTACCGGGTAAGCCGCTGATCGTCAGTAAAGCGACAGGCAGCAGATGTACATCACCGGATCGCCAGCGTCCGATAGCACCAATTAAGGCCGATAGACCCACAGCGCCTAAGCTGACGCCCACAGCATCACGTAGGGGCAGGTGCAGGCTGAGCAGTAGCGGTAAAGCGACCAATGAGCCACCTGCGCCGGTGAGGCCTAAGAGTGTGCCCAGCAATAAGCCAATGCCGAGGGCTTCGTAAATTAAAGTATCCACAGGGAATCGTACGTACTCAAAGTGTGCGAGTGCTCAGTGTACGGGGTTCGAGTGGCGGGGTAAAAAGGTCTGTGTGTATTTTTTTACTTATGAGTTGTTTACAGGGGTGTTTGTGCAGTTGAGGCAGGGATAACCCTTTGGGTGTTATTGCTATAATACGGACAGGTTTTATGTTGATTGAGGGTGAGATGATGGTTGGTTATTTAAAGGGCTGCAGCTATGAGCGATAAAAGTAGTGCAAGGCAGCGTTGCAATCGCTGTTTAAGGCCGTTATCTCATTGTCTGTGCAGTCTGATTCCATCGTTGCCCAGTCGCACGAAAATTCTGGTTGTGCAGCATCCCGATGAAACCAAGCATGCTTTAAATACAGCGCGTTTTGTGGCGTTGGGTTTACAGAATGCGCAGTTAGTGATTGCCGAGACTGTGGATAATATAGAGCAGTATCTACAGCAGCCAGGCTACCGTGCCTGTGTCTTGTTTCCAGGTGAGCAGGCGCAGGAGTTGACGGCCTATCAAGCAGATGAGCTGCCTTTGTTGTTGATTGTGCCGGACGGTACATGGCGCAAGGCGCGGAAGATTTTGTACTGTAATCCGTTGCTGGCGGCATTGCCGCGAGTGACATTACCGGCGGGATTAAACAGCCGTTATCGCTTGCGCAAAGCACCCAGTGAAGAGGCCTTGGCAACTGTAGAGGCGGTACATTATGCGCTGGGCATACTTGAGCCAGAAGCCGATTTCAGTACTTTGTTGCGACCTTTTGAAGCACTGATTGAAGGGCAGATTCAGGCAATGGGTGCACAGGTCTATCAGCGTAATCATGTAGACTCAACAGGCTAAGTGTGAGCGTTCTGGGCTTAGTTGAGGCAAGGTCAAATATTAGAGCGCAACGAGAGTGCGCGCGGTATGCGCCGCTCAGCAGGAGACGTCGGCATGAATTTTCATACTCGAAAATGGATTAAACCCGAAGATTTAAATCCCAATGGCACTTTGTTTGGCGGCAGTTTGTTGCGCTGGGTTGATGAAGAAGCAGCGATTTACGCCATCGTGCAACTGGGTAATCAGAACGTGGTGACCAAGCGTATCTCTGAAGTGAACTTTGTCAGTTCCGCTAAGCAAGGCGATATTATTGAGTTAGGTATTAAAGCCACTGCCTTTGGCCGCGCTTCGCTGACCTTGCGCTGTGTGGTGCGCAATAAAATCACTCATAAGAATATTCTCACCATCGAGCGCATTGTATTTGCCAATATGGGTGCCAATGGTAAACCTGCGGCGCATGGTAAAACTGAGATTACCTACAGCCGTGAGCGCTTAGAGCAAGAGCTTGAACGTTAAGGTGTGAGTCGATTGCGGGAAAAGAGTAGCAGAGGCGAGCGACTCTAAACGCTGATGCTGATAACAGGTTCAGCGTTTAGAGTGCAGGTGGTGCGTGGTTAGACGTTGAATCTAAAGTGCATCACATCGCCATCTTTAACGATGTATTCTTTACCTTCTAGACGCCATTTACCGGCATCCTTAGCACCGGCTTCGCCTTTGTACTGGACAAAGTCGTCATAGCTGATCACTTCAGCACGAATAAAGCCTTTTTCAAAGTCAGTGTGGATCGCTGCTGCTGCACGAGGAGCGGTTGCACCAATCTTAGTTGTCCAAGCGCGGACTTCTTTAACACCGGCAGTGAAGTAGGTTTGCAGCTCGAGCAACTCGTAACCGGCACGAATCACACGATTTAAACCTGGCTCTTCAAGACCCAGCGCTTCAAGGAACATATCCTTTTCTTCGCCGTCATCGAGTTCAGCAATTTCAGCTTCGATTTTATTACACACCGGAACTACAATGGCGCCTTCTTCTTTGGCGATCGCACGGACGATATCCAGCAGAGGGTTATCCTCAAAGCCATCTTCAGCCACGTTAGCGATATACATCACCGGCTTAACGGTCAATAAGTGAAAGCTGCGCACATGTTGCTTTTCATCTTCGCTCCAGCTTTTTAGCAATGAGCGTGCTGGTTTGCCTTCAGTAAAGTGGCTAATCAACTGCTCAAGCAAAGCTTTTTGTGCGACCGAATCTTTATCGCCGCCTTTGGCGTTACGCGCAACACGTTGCAGTTGTTTTTCGCAGCTATCAAGGTCAGCAAAAATCAGCTCAAGATCGATAATTTCAATATCGCGCTTAGGGTCGACAGAATTGGATACGTGAATAACGTTCTCATCTTCAAAGCAACGTACGACGTGAGCAATAGCATCGGTTTCACGGATATTGGCGAGGAATTTATTACCTAAGCCTTCACCTTTAGATGCACCAGCAACCAGACCTGCAATATCCACAAACTCCATGGTTGTCGGCCAAACACGTTCAGGCTGCACAATTTCAGCCAGCGGAGCTAAACGAGGATCGGGTACAGCAACGATGCCAGTATTAGGTTCGATGGTGCAGAATGGAAAGTTTTCGGCCGCAATACCAGATTTGGTTAAAGCATTAAATAGGGTCGACTTGCCAACGTTGGGTAAACCCACGATACCGCAGTTAAATCCCATGATGAGTCCCTCGGGAGAAAAAGAGTCAAGCCTTTTGGCTGTGTAGCTGCTGCATTGCGCGGGAGAAATTACCGTCAAGGAGATCAGGCAGTACGCCAAGGGCGAATTCGATACTGGTGCTTGTGAGTTCTTGTTCGTTGCGTGGTGCGCGGCCTAAAACATAGTTAGACACTTGGCTAGCATGGCCTGGATGGCCGATACCAATACGCAAACGATGAAAATTCTTTTGATTGGCCAGGCAGGCGATAATATCGCGCAAGCCATTGTGCCCACCGTGTCCGCCGCCTTGTTTGAGTTTGCATACGCCAGGCGGCATATCCAACTCATCATGTGCGACTAAGATTTCTTCAGGTTGAATACGGAAGAAATTAGCCAGCGCGGCTACGGATTGACCGCTACGGTTCATATAGGTGGTCGGAATCAATAAGCGAACATCACGGCCTTGATGATTGAGTTTTCCGGTTAAGCCAGAATACTTCTTATCAAAGCTGAGGTTGACACCATACTTTTCAGCAAGGCGTTCAACAAAAAAAGCCCCCGCGTTATGCCGGGTCTGGTCGTATTCTGGGCCTGGGTTACCTAAGCCGACGATCAGTTGCACAGCATTCACTACGGGAGCTCCTTGTCTTACAGGTTAAACAGCAAGAAATTACTTCTCTTCTGCTTCGCCTTCAGCTGCTGCTTCTGCAGGCTGATCTTGTTCTTCATCTTCAACAACGTTGACACGAGCTTCTTGAACGCTGGCAACAGCCATATTGTTCTCGTGTGCTTGTGTTAGTGCTGTGAACTCAACACCTTTAGGTGCGACAAGGTCAGCCAAGTGAACGATTTCACCAACGTTAACATTCAGCATGTCAACTTCGATTGCGTCTGGCAGATCTTGTGGTAAACATGTGATTTCCAGCTCAGCTGCAAGACGGAAAATATCACCACCGCCTGTTTTAGCGCCGACACACTCTTCTTCGTTCAGCAATACAACTGGAACGATAGTGGTCAGTTTCTGGCCGGCAACAACACGAATAAAGTCAGCGTGTAAAACGAAGCCTTTTGCTGGGTGGCGTTGTAAGTCTTTGATCAAAACGCTTTCTTTTTTGCCGTCAACGTTTAACTGAAGAATACTACTGAAAGCAGCGTCGTTCAGGAAAAGTTTAGCAACTTCACGGGTTTGTAGGCTAATTGAAGCAGGCTCTTTATTAGCACCGTAAATGACAGCTGGGATCAAATCAGCGTTACGACGTAGGCGGCGGCTCGCACCTTTCCCTAAATCATTACGCGCTTGGGCGTTAAGTGTAAATTCGCTCATGTGTCTCTCTCCAAAAAAACAACAACGCCCGTCAACTTGCGACCAGTGACGAGCGAGGTTGTTGAAGCCTAAATAATATTAGGCGGTTGTTGATTGCACAGTGTTCAACGGAACATTGCGCTAATCGATTCTTCATTGCTGATACGGCGTACAGCTTCAGCAACCACTGGCGCAATGTCGAGTTGACGAATGCGAGTGCAAGCTTGAGCAGCAGCAGATAGCGGAATAGTGTTAGTCACCACAATCTCATCCAGCAGCGAGTTTTCGATATTCTCGATCGCTCGGCCCGATAGAATAGGGTGGGTGCAATAGGCTAATACTTGAGATGCGCCGCGCTCTTTAAGAGCTCGAGCAGCAGTGCAGAGTGTGCCGGCTGTATCAACCATGTCATCCACGAGGATGCAGGTTCGCCCTTCAACATCACCGATGATATTCATCACTTCAGATTGATTGGCTTTAGGGCGACGCTTATCAATAATAGCAAGGTCAACGCCTAACGATTTAGCTACAGCACGGGCACGTACAACGCCACCGATATCCGGAGACACAATCATCAGGTTTTCAAAGCGTTGAGCGTGGATATCATCCACTAACACTGGAGAACCGTAGATATTGTCGACTGGAATATCAAAGAAACCTTGGATTTGGTCAGCATGCAGGTCAACCGTAAGAACACGGTCAACACCAACGCCAGATAGCATATCAGCAACAACTTTAGCGCTGATTGCCACACGCGCTGAGCGTGGACGACGGTCTTGACGAGCATAACCAAAATAAGGAATCACTGCTGTGATGCGCGACGCTGAAGAGCGGCGGAATGCATCAATCATCACAATGAGTTCCATAAGGTTGTCATTGGTAGGCGCGCAAGTGGGTTGGATTAAAAATACATCCTTACCACGTACGTTCTCGTTGATTTCCGCACTGATTTCACCGTCAGAGAATTTACCGACAGAAGCATCACCAAGTGGGATATATAGTTGCTCAGCCACACGGCGAGCGAGGTCGGGGTTTGCGTTCCCCGTAAAGATCATCATCTTCGACACGCGCAGTACCTGTTTTTTACTGAGGGTGGACCTGACGAAAAAAACCTTCGTAACTTCGCGATTAACGCGAAACCACGAAGGTTTCGTAATATGGCAGGGGCGGCTGGATTCGAACCAACGCATGACAGGATCAAAACCTGTTGCCTTACCGCTTGGCGACGCCCCTATAGATTTTTATACTATAAAATCTAAAAAATTAGTTTTCAGTTAAGTCTTGTAGTGCTCGGTGCAACATCGAGATGTTTGCGCCTTGTGCTACAAAGCTTGGTAGAGACTCTGAAATCTGGGTTGCTATGTTAACAGCTTGTTGTTCGTTTGGGAAGCCCCCAAATATACAACTTCCAGTTCCAGTTAATCGAGCTTCAACATACTTGTTTAGCAAGACCAAAGCATTACGCACTTCTGAGTAACGCTTCTCAACTACCGCTTGGCAATCATTGTGTCGACTGCTTTGCTTGAGAACGGTGCGTATATTAGTCAGAGGCGTGTCGCGTGTCAAGCACTTGTCTGAAAATACTTCTGCGGTGCTAATTGAAACTGCCGGCACAGCCACTAAATACCAGGGTTCAGGCAGTTCTACGGGGTGAAGTTTTTCACCGACACCTTGAGCGAAAGCGGCACGGCCCATCACAAATACCGGCACGTCGGCCCCTAAGCTGAGGCCTAATTGTGCCAGGGTATCTAAGGATTGCTCAGTGCGCCAAAGATAATTGAGCCCGACAAGGGCCGTTGCGGCATTGGAACTGCCACCGCCGATACCACCACCCACGGGTAGTTTTTTATCCAGCCAGATATCTGCGCCTTGTGCGGTTGCGCTGTGTTTTTGCAATAAACGCGCTGCACGCACAATTAAATTATCGTCGTGGGCGACGCCTTCAATCACGCTGTGCAAAATAATTTGCCCATCTGAGCGAGGATTAAAGTGCAGAGTGTCAGCGTAATCCAAAAACTGGAATAGAGTTTCCAGTAAGTGATAGCCATCGGCGCGGCGACCAACGATATGCAGCATCAAGTTGAGTTTAGCCGGGGCAGGCAGGCTCAGCTGTGCTGATTCACGGCAGGGGCGTTGCTCTGCAGTGTTTAAAGGGGGTGTTTGCATAGTCTTACTGACCTAGTTGTCGTGCTTGCCATTGTTTGATGACTAGAGTGATATTTAAATCGGCACCGCTGAGTTTAATCCGTTCGGGCATCTGTAGATCGTTTTCAGTTCGGTAGCTTAAGTACTCAATATTCCAGCCATCTTGCTCAAGATTGGCCAGCAGGCTGTCGCTATTGAGCTGCAGTTTGCTTTTACTGTGTGGGGCAGGCAGGCCGCGCACCCACCAGAGTAGGTTTTCGATCGGTAAACTCCAACCCAGTTGTTGCTGCATCAGCTCTTCAGCTGAGGAGGCTTGAAAAGTACCGCGGTTCGACACTTCTAAACTGACCGCACCTTGGCGACCTGTGAGGCGAGTTGAGCCTTGGCCCAGTGGGCCGGATAGATGGATATCAAAATAATCTTGGCGTTGTAGCCAAAATATGACCGCGCTGCCGGAGTCCTTTGCGCTACGAATACCCAGTTTGCCGTTAATTTGCCAAGCATCGATGGGTGTTATCTGTTGCTTGTGTGCCTGCCATGCGCTGGCTTGGCCGCTGCCACTCAGCTGCTCTTGAGAGGAAAAATAGCTGCAACCGCCCAGACTCAGTAGGAGGGCCAAGACAATAAAGTTGGAAAACCGCATCTGTTTATGGCTCCTTTTGGGTCAAGCGCTGCATTGTTTCAACTAATGTGGCGTCATTGGGGTCTGCTTTGAGAGCGGCGTTCCAAATACGACGTGCTTCACTGCGCTTGTTCTGCTGCCACAGTACTTCACCCAAATGGGCGGCGACTTCGGCATCTGGGAAGGCACTAAAAGCTTCGCGCAATAGGCGTTCAGCAGTAACTAAGTCGCCAAGACGGTAGTAAACCCAGCCCAAACTGTCTGTAATGGCCGCGTCGTGCGGTTCGATTTCATGCGCTTGTTCAATCAGTACGCGCGCTTCTTCTAAGCGATCTGTGCGATCGGCGAGGGTGTAGCCTAAAGCATTCAGCGCCATTGCATTATCAGGGTTACGTTTAATAATCAGGCGTAGATCTGCTTCTAATTGGCTGAGATCATTGCGTTTGTCAGCAATCATTGCGCGGGTGTAAAGCAGACTGGGGTCATCCTGGAAATCATCCAGCGCTTGATTGATACGCAGCCACGCCACTTCAACTTGATCGTTTGAGGCAAGGCTTTCAACTTCTATTAAATAGAGAGGAATTGCCAGGTCAGCCTGTTCGAGGCGTTGGTTATCAAGGTGGCGTGTGGCTTTTCTAAGCTGGTTGCTAGCCAGCAGCAAGGTGACAATACGCTGCTGTGCTGCCAGATAGTTCTCTTTTGGATGAACACTTTGATAGGCAGATAACGCCTGTTCAGTATCGCCTAATTCCTCAAAGACGCGGCCTAAGTGAAACTGTGCAGCATTACTGTGACTGCCACGCTCAATCAGTTCTTCAAGGTAGACCTGTGCTTCCATCCACGCTTCAAGATCCATATTGATCAGCGCTAATGAGAAGCGTAGATCATCGTCGTTCGGTGATTGCTGTAAGAGCTCTAAAAACTCAGCGCGAGCTTCTTCCAGCTTGTTCATCTCAATCAGCTGTCTGGCATAGGTCATACGTAAGCGAGTGTCGTCGGGGTGTTTTTTTAACGCGTTACGTAATAAGGGTAGGGCTTCATCACCGCGATTCAGTTGGCTGAGTAAGCGGGCTCTTAATAATATTGTGGTGGGGACAGCATATTTGCGTGGCTGATCCTCAAGTAACTGCAAGGCTTCTTCACTGCGTTCATCTTGATTGAGCAAGATCGCTTTACTAAACACCAGCTGCTGATTATGTGGGTGCTTAATCAGCAGGCGATCAAAGCTTTGCAGAAGTGCTTGACGCGTTTTGTCATCAGATTGCACTGCAGTCAAAGCTAGGAAATCAAATTGCGTATCGCCGTTGGCTGCTAAGATTATTTCCATGCGCTGCAAGGATTCATCATAACGTTTGGCTTGTGCCAGTTGAATGGCGGCATAACGTTGTGCTTCTAGATTTTCAGGCGCAGCATTGGCCCAAATCAGCGCACTGTCTAAAGCGCGTTGATCTTCACCCAAGTATTCTGCAATACGGAAAGCACGCTCGGCCACACCAGGGTCGCCGGTGATTTGCGCTTGCTCACTGTAATTGTCTGAAGCAATATCAAAACGATCACGCTGCCCTGCGATTTCTGCAGACAATAGGCTGATCAGAGTCTCTGGCGAGAAGTCAGTTGTGGGCTTTTCAGCAGCGCTGGTTTGTATCGCAGCGGGCGTAGCTGTATCGTTTGTCGCTTGATTATCGACTGTCGACATTGATTGGCAGCCGGATAAAATCAAACTGATTGAAATAAGACTAAAATATTTATTCATAAGTACTAGGCAAGACAAGTTAGAATAGCTGCATCATGACACATGCAGAAAAAACACGCGCGTACCGATCTGGGTTTATATTTCGATTGAAACGCGTGTGCTGTGACTGATTTGGTATGTGATAGTCTAAAATACACGTTTTTTTCTGACACTTAGTGGTCTGTTTTGTTAGGGGAGGTTGTTCTGAAGGCTTTGAAGTAGGACAATTGCCCGCCTTCAATCCCCTTTAGCGACGATGCATGGCTTTTATTGCGCTTGGAATTAATCATAAAACAGCTTCTGTGGCGGTCCGCGAACGCGTGGCCTTTAGTCCAGAACAATTAGTTGAGGCGTTGCGTCAGCTATGCCGTGTCGTGGGCAGTCGAGAAGCAGCGATTTTATCGACCTGTAACCGCAGTGAACTCTATTTAGAAATGGAAAATGTGCAACCGCAAGCTGTGCTTGAGTGGTTGGCGCAATTTCATGATGTGCCGGTTGAGGACCTGCAAGCCTGTGCTTATGTGCATCAGGACGATAATGCAATACAGCATATGATGCGTGTTGCTTGTGGCCTGGATTCTTTAGTGTTGGGTGAGCCGCAAATTCTTGGGCAAATTAAAACGGCGTATGCGGTTGCTCGTGAAGCTGGCACGCTGGGCCCGTTATTAGGACGCTTATTTCAAGCCACTTTCAGTACTGCAAAAACCGTACGTACGGATACTGCCATTGGTGAAAACCCAGTGTCAGTGGCCTTTGCTGCAGTGAGTTTAGCTAAACAGATTTTTACCGACCTAGGTAACAGTCAAGCCTTGTTGGTGGGTGCGGGCGAAACCATTACTTTGGTGGCTCGACACTTACATGAGCAGGGCGTTAAAAATATTGTTGTAGCTAACCGTACTTTGGAGCGCGCGACCTTATTGGCCGATGAGTTTTCTGGGCAGGCGATTGTTTTAGCTGATATTCCCGATGCTTTAGTTCATAGCGATATTGTCATCAGTTCTACCGCCAGTCAGTTACCTATTTTAGGTAAGGGCGCGGTTGAGCGTGCACTGAAATTGCGTAAGCACAAACCCATCTTTATGGTCGATATTGCTGTGCCGCGCGATATTGAGCCGCAAGTGGGTGAGCTCGATGACGTGTATTTATACAGTGTTGATGACCTGCATGAAGTGGTCACAGAAAACTTAAAAAGCCGCCAAGGTGCTGCTAAAGCTGCCGAAGAATTGGTGGTGCAAGGTACATCTGACTTTATGCAGCGTTTACGTGAGCTGGAAGCAGTGGATGTCTTGCGTGCCTATCGTCAGCAGGGCGAGCGTTTGCGTGATGAAGAATTAGCGCGCGCACAACGTGCTTTAGCCAATGGTGCGGCGCCTGAAGATGCGTTGGCGGCTTTAGCACGCGGCTTAACCAATAAGCTGCTGCATGCACCGAGTGTGCAATTAAAACGTTTATCTGCAGATGGTCGGTGTGAGGCGCTGGCGGTTGCGCAGGAATTATTTGGTTTAACAACAGGTGACACGAATTAATGAAAGCGTCATTAGTCAATCGTTTAGACCGTCTGCAAGAACGCTTTGAGGAACTCACAGCGTTATTAGGCGATGCACAGGTCATCAGTGACCAAAATAAATACCGCGCTTATTCGAAAGAATATGCTGAGGTAGAGCCTGTGGTCATGACCTTTCAAGCGTGGCGTAAAACCAGCAGTGATCTTGCTGAAGCGCAGGGGATGCTCAAAGACCCTGATCTTGATGTGCGTGAAATGGCCGTTGAGGAAGTCGCTGATTGCCGTGCCTCGTTAGAAGATATCGAAGCTAAGTTACAGCGTTTAATGTTGCCTAAAGACCCTAATGATGGGCGTAACGTTTTCTTAGAAGTGCGTGCGGGTACCGGTGGTGATGAAGCCGCGATTTTCTCTGGCGACTTGCTGCGAATGTATCTGCGCTACGCTGAGCGCCTTGGCTGGCGTGTGGAGATTTTATCTGAGCATGCCGGCGAACATGGTGGTTATAAAGAAGTGATTGCTCGTGTTGAAGGCGATAACGTCTATGGCCGTCTTAAGTTTGAATCCGGTGCACACCGTGTGCAGCGCGTGCCAGAAACTGAATCACAAGGCCGTGTGCATACATCGGCCTGTACTGTGGTGGTGTTGCCAGAGCCCGATGAGCAAGCAGCGATTGAAATTAATCCGGCTGATTTACGTGTGGATACTTACCGCGCCTCCGGTGCCGGTGGTCAGCATATTAACAAAACTGACTCTGCGGTACGTATTACTCACTTGCCCAGCGGCATGGTTGTTGAGTGTCAAGAAGAGCGCTCACAGCATAAAAACCGTGCCCGTGCCATGGGTTGGTTGGCAGCGCGCTTAGAAGATCAGCAGACCAGTGCCGCGGCGCAGGAAATGTCAGATACGCGCCGGTCCTTAGTGGGTAGCGGTGACCGTTCAGAGCGTATTCGTACCTATAACTTCCCGCAAGGTCGTGTCACCGATCACCGTATTAATCTAACCCTCTATTCATTAGCGGATGTGATTAGCGGCAGTCTCGAGCAAATTATTGATCCACTCTTACTTGAATATCAGGCTGATCAGCTTGCTGCGTTAGGCGATTAATCACTATGGCGCGCATTGATCAGTTATTAGCCCTGTCTGCGCAGATTGATTCGCCCACCGCGCAGTTGGATGCTGAGCTACTGCTGGCCTTTGTGCTGGATAAGCCGCGCAGCTACCTCTACACCTGGCCTGAGAAAATAGTGAGTGAAACGCAAGAGGCTCGCTATACGGCCTTGCTTGAGCGGCGTCTAAAGGGTGAGCCGGTTGCCTACTTATTAGGCCGCCAAGGTTTTTGGACGCTGGATTTGCAAGTCGCTGAGCACACGCTGATTCCTCGTGCTGATACTGAATTATTGGTTGAAGCGGCTTTGCAGTTAGCCGATCCGCAGAGCGCTTTGCAGGTGTTGGATTTAGGCACCGGTAGCGGTGCTTTAGCTTTAGCTTTGGCCAGTGAGCGACCACAATGGCGACTCACTGGCGTTGATCGCATCGAATCTGCTGTAGCGCTGGCGCACAGTAATCAGCGTCAATTAAATCTAGCCAATGTGCGGTTCTTGCACAGCCATTGGTTCAGTGCTTTAGCAGATCAGCGCTATGACCTTATCCTCAGTAACCCCCCTTATATTGCTGACAATGATCCACATTTGCAGCAAGGTGATGTGCGCTTTGAGCCACTCAGTGCCTTGGTGTCTGGGCCGGATGGTTTAGATGATCTGCGTCTGATTATTGCGCAAGCACCGTTATATTTAAATGCGCACGGCTGGTTGCTGCTTGAGCATGGTTTTGATCAGGCTGAGGCTGTACGTGAATTATTAACGCAGGCTGGTTTTACTGAAGTGCACAGTCAACGTGATTTATCTGAGCATGAAAGAATCAGTTTAGGGCGTCTGCCATCCTTATCTTAGGTCGTCATACTCCATGTTAAATGATGAAGAATTACTGCGTTACAGTCGGCAAATCCTCTTGAAATATGTGGATATCGCTGGGCAGTTGCGCTTAAAAAATAGCAAAGTATTGATTGTCGGCTTAGGTGGCTTAGGTTCGCCTGTGGCGCTGTATTTAGCTGCTGCAGGTGTGGGTGAGCTGTATTTGGCCGACTTTGATAGGCTTGATCTGTCGAACTTGCAGCGACAAATAGTGCATGACAGTGCCGCGATTGGAGCATTGAAAGTGCAGTCGGCGCAAGCACGTTTGCAGGCGCTCAATCCGCAGATTGCCGTACATACCATCAGCGACAAACTCAATGCACAAAATCTACCTGCGCTGGTACAAGCAGTGGATCTGGTGCTGGATTGTAGTGATAACTTCACTATTCGTGGCCAGCTCAATGCTGCCTGTTTTGCTAATAATACTGTATTAGTCAGTGGCGCAGCGATACGTACCGATGGTCAGGTCAGTGTGTATGATCCGCGCAATGCCGACAGTCCTTGCTATCACTGTGTATTTGGTGAGGGTGAGGAAGAAGGCTTAACCTGCAGCGAGGCCGGAGTGTTGGGTCCATTAGTGGGTTTAGTAGGAAGCTTGCAGGCACTTGAAGCGATGAAAATTCTTGCGGGTTTTGGTGAGCCTCTCATTGGACGTTTGTTGTTAATCGATGCTTTAAGCAGTCGTTTTCGCGAACTTAAGCTACGCCGTGATCCAAATTGTCCCGTCTGTGGAGAGCGTCATGCATAAGCAGGCGGCGATTGGTGTGTTTGACTCTGGTTTGGGTGGTATTTCGGTGCTGCATGAAATTCGTCATTTGCTACCCTTTGAGTCATTGATTTATATCGCTGATAGCGCGCATGTGCCTTATGGTGAAAAGTCAGCAGAATTTATTGTTGAGCGCAGTGTGGCCATCAGTGAGTTTCTGCTCGCGCAACCGGTGAAAGCCATTGTCGTGGCGTGTAATACCGCCACTGCAGCTGCGGTCACTGAGTTGCGTCAGCGTTGGCCAGATGTGCTGATCGTTGGTATGGAGCCTGCTGTTAAACCTGCGGTGCACGCCTCTAAGTCGGGCAAGATTGGTGTGTTGGCGACAACAGGTACGTTACGCAGTGCACGTTTTGCGGCGTTGCTAGAACGCTACGCCAGTGATGTTGAAGTGATGACTCAGCCGTGCCCAGGTTTGGTTGAGCTGATTGAAGCGGGTGAGCTGGACAGTGCACCAACCCGAGCGTTATTAACGGCTTATGTAGAGCCGTTACTCGCCGCCGGCTGCGATACTTTGATTTTAGGCTGCACGCATTATCCCCTGGTCAAACCGGTCTTGCAGAGCTTGGTCCCAGAGCATGTGCAGCTGATTGATACCGGTGCAGCAGTGGCGCGGCGTTTGCAAAATGAGCTGGGTAAGCAGGGATTGTTGGCCGATCAGCGTGATGCTGCTGATCAGTTTTATGCCAGCGGCAATATCAATAAAGTTGAGCAAACCTTGGCGCTGCTATGGCAAGAGCCTGAGCATGTGCAACGTTTAACGGTCTAAGCATTGAACGTTTTTTCTGCTTGAGCGCGCTAGCCGTGCAGGGCATATATTCAGCAAGTTTTATAAAACGTGCTTGCTGTGAGCTTAGTTTAAAATTGAGGATGATATGTTCGCTATTACACAACTTGCTCAGCAATTAGGTCAGCAGTTATCCAAGCAAGACGCACAAGTGACGACTGCTGAATCCTGTACGGGTGGCGGTATTGCTGAGGCGATTACCCGCATTGCCGGTAGTTCCGCATGGTTTGAAGTGGGCTTTGTCACGTACTCCAACCAGCAAAAGACCCGTGTGCTACAAGTTGCTGAAGCAGATTTGCAGCGCGATGGTGCAGTCAGTCAGTCTGTGGTTGAAAGCATGGCACGCGGCGCTCAGCGATTATCTGGTGCGCACTATGCTGTGGCTGTCAGTGGTGTGGCAGGCCCTGGCGGTGGCAGTGTAGAGAAACCTGTGGGTACAGTTTGGTTGGCTTGGGCGCACGGCGCGCAAGTGCAGTCGGGTTGCTGGCACTTTGCTGGGGATCGCGATGCCGTTCGTCAGCAAACCGTGCAAGCTGCGTTGGCTGGTCTATTGTGTGTAATGGAAGGGCAAGCCGCCGCGGCTTGGCAGCAATGGCTAAATAAACATTTGCCTAATCAATAAAGACTGTGGATAATGCTGGTTAGTTATACAGTATTTAGGGCTTAGCCCAATTGCAATTATGAGGATCGATAATGGACGAGAACAAGAAAAAAGCTTTAGCCGCTGCGCTGAGTCAAATTGAGCGCCAGTTTGGTAAAGGTGCTGTCATGCGCATGGGTGATAATGAGCGTGTTGCGATTCCTGCGATCTCGACTGGGTCTTTAGGTCTGGATATTGCGTTGGGTATAGGCGGTTTACCTAAGGGTCGTATTGTTGAGATTTATGGTCCTGAGTCATCGGGTAAAACCACGCTGACATTGTCAGTGATTGCTGAAGCACAAAAAGTAGGTGCTACTTGTGCCTTTATTGATGCTGAGCACGCGCTGGATCCTGAGTACGCTGGCAAGCTGGGCGTTAACGTTGATGACCTTTATGTGTCACAGCCTGACACCGGTGAGCAAGCGCTAGAAATCGCTGATATGTTGGTGCGTTCTAACTCGGTCGATGTGATTGTTATTGACTCCGTTGCCGCTTTAGTTCCAAAGGCTGAGATTGAAGGCGATATGGGTGACACCCACGTCGGTCTGCAGGCTCGTTTAATGAGTCAGGCACTGCGTAAAATTACCGGTAATATTAAAAACGCTAACTGCTTAGTGATTTTTATTAACCAGATTCGTATGAAAATTGGTGTGATGTTTGGTAGTCCAGAAACTACCACCGGTGGTAACGCGCTAAAGTTCTACTCATCTGTACGTCTGGATATCCGTCGTATTGGTGCAGTGAAAGAAGGCGATGAAATCGTCGGTAACGAAACTCGCGTTAAAGTTGTGAAGAATAAAGTTGCTGCACCTTTCCGTCAGGCAGAATTCCAGATTCTTTATGGTAAAGGTATTTACCGTAATGGCGAGATTATTGATCTGGGTGTACAGCTGGGGTTACTGGAAAAAGCCGGTGCTTGGTACAGTCATCAGGGTACTAAAATCGGTCAGGGTAAAGCCAACTCAGCGCGTTACTTGGAAGAAAATCCAGAGTTGTGCCAATCGCTAGAGAAGCAGATTCGCGAGCAACTGCTAGCGCCTGCACCTAACAGCAAGCAAGCAGAAGCAGAGAAAGCTGAAAAGGCCGAGAAAGCCGAAAAAGCTGAGAAAGCAGGCAAAGCTGCCGAATAAACCAATAGTTTAAAAAAGATATAAGAAAACGGCATGATGCAGCGCATTCATGCCGTTTTGCTATGAGGCTGATATGTTAGATACTCCCGTTTCTATTCGCCGTTCGGCAATGAATTTACTTGCTCGCCGTGAGCATGGCCATGTTGAGTTGGCGCGTAAGCTGCTTCTGCGTGGTGCCGATGCAGATATGATTGAGGTTGAGTTGCAGCGCTTAACTGAAGATGGTTTGTTATCAGAAGAGCGTTATTTAGAAAGCTATATTCGCAGTCGTGCTAATCAAGGGCGCGGGCCGATGCGCATTCGTGAAGAACTCATTCAGCGAGGTTTGGATCGTAGCGATGTTGAGCGAGGCTTGAGTGCGTCAGGAATTGATTGGGATGAGCATCTGCTGGAACTGTGGCAGCGTCGCTTTGATGGTTGCACTGTTGATCTAAAAGATAAAGCCAAACAAAGTCGTTTTTTAGCGCAGCGTGGTTATGCGGTGGACTCGATTCGGCGCTTGCTGGATACGCAAGGCGAGTTCTAGATGGTGAGCTAGAGATAGGCTGGTTTATATTGCAAGAAGACTGTAGCGATCGTTGCAGGATCTGCGGGAGTCAGTTATGACTTGCCGCTGTAAGTTATTATATAAAATATTTATGTGCGTAGGGTGTAGCAGCTTAGCTCCACTGTTGAGCAGAGCTAAGCTGTATGACTGTTAAGCGCGCAATTGACTGCTGATCACATCCAGCGCTTGCTCAATAGCAATATGCTGGCTTTCAGTATCACGACGGCCTTTGTACTCTAAAGTACCTTCTTTTAGGCTGCGCTCACTGATGACAATACGCTGTGGAATACCAATCAGCTCCATATCGGCAAACTTCACGCCTGGGCTGGTTTTCTTATCGCGATCATCTAGCAATACACTAAAGCCTGCAGCGGTTAAGTCTGCATAGAGCTTGTCGGTGGCTGCTTGTACTTCAGGATTATCATATTTCAGTGGCACGATAGCAACGTCAAAAGGTGCTAAAGCTGCAGGCCAGATAATGCCGCGCTCATCGTGGTTTTGCTCAATAGCAGCAGCCACAACACGTGATACGCCAATACCGTAGCAACCCATGGTTAGGGTGGTTGGTTTACCGTTTTCACCCATTACGGAGCAGTTCATTGATTCGCTGTAGGTGGTGCCCAATTGGAAAATATGGCCCACTTCGATACCGCGTTTGATTTCGAGCACACCTTGGCCGTCTGGGCTTGGGTCGCCGGCTAACACATTACGTAGGTCGGCAGTCTCAGGTAGCTCTAAGTCACGCTCCCAGTTCAGGCCAAACCAGTGTTTGCCATCTTGGTTAGCGCCGGCAGCAAAGTCGCTGATAAAGGCCACTGAACGGTCAATAATGCATGGAATACCGAGGTCTTTTGGACCTAATGAACCAGGGTAAGCACCGCAGGCATCAAATATTTCGGCATCGCCGGCAAATTCAAGGGGGCTGGCCACAGCAGGGTGGTTAGCTGCTTTGATTTCATTCAGGGTGTGATCGCCACGAACAATCAAAGCCACTAAGGTGTTTTCTTTGGCGCCGCGCACAATTAACGTTTTAATAGTTTTTTCAATAGCGACTGAGAACTGCTCAGCCAGTTGCTCAATGGTTTTTGCATCCGGCGTATCAACCATACGCGCTTCTTCGGTGGCTGCTGCGCGACTGCTTTCACGCGGCAGGGCTTCAGCTTTTTCAATATTAGCGGCGTAATTTGAACCGGTACTAAAGGCGATATCATCTTCACCGGATGAAGCTAAAACGTGGAACTCATGCGAGCCTGTGCCGCCAATTGAGCCAGTATCGGCTTCAACAGGACGGAAGTTTAAGCCTAAGCGGGTAAAGATGGTGCAGTAGGCTTGGTGCATACGATCGTAGGTTTCTTGCAAGGATGCTTGATCAGTATGGAATGAGTAGGCATCTTTCATAATAAATTCGCGGCCACGCATTAAGCCAAAGCGAGGGCGGATTTCATCACGGAATTTAGTTTGAATTTGAAAGAAGTTGATCGGCAGTTGGCGATAGCTGCTGAGTTCGTTGCGCGCTAAATCAGTAATCACTTCTTCGTGGGTTGGGCCAACGCAGAATTCACGCTGGTGGCGGTCTTTTAAGCGCAACAGTTCTGGGCCGTATTGTTCCCAACGGCCTGATTCCTGCCACAGCTCTGCTGGCTGGATTGATGGCATCAGTACTTCTAATGCACCGGCTGCGTTCATTTCTTCACGCACAACTGCTTCAGCTTTACGCAGTACACGTAAGCCGAGCGGTAGCCAAGTGTAAAGGCCTGACGCAAGGCGGCGGATCATGCCGGCACGTAGCATCAGTTGGTGACTGATGACCACTGCATCAGCTGGGGTTTCTTTTAACGTGGAAAGCAAATACTGGCTGGTACGCATGGCTAAAATCTACATTAGAAAGGTGAAGGAGGGCGTTATTGTAGCGCATTTGTGTGGACTGAGCGTGCTGCGGCTCGGGCAAATTATTTGAACAAAGTGTGCTGCTGATATTAAACCGTCCTATAAAACAAGAAACCCAGCCGAGGCTGGGTTTCTTGAATGATGCGAGTTTACCGCCTAGGCATTATAAAATGCTTAGTGGGTACTCAACAATCAGACGTACTTCGTTGTTGTCACGCACGTTAGCTGCATCGTTAGCACGGTAGGTTGCTTGACGCACGCGGAACGATAAATCTTTTGCTACGCCGTTCTGTAGAACGTATTTTGCTTCGATATCACGTTCCCAGTTTTTACCGTCGTTACGCGCACCGCTATCAATGTTGCTACCACGTACATAGCGAGTCATAAAGCTTAAGCCTGGAACACCAAAGGTAGCCATATCTAAGTCATAGCGCGCTTGGAATGATTTCTCACCTTTCTGGTGGAAGCCTTGGTACTGAACATCGTTGGCGAGGTAGACAGAGCCACCACCATCATAACCATACATGTAACCACCGTCTAAGCCGCCGGTTACGCGCTGATGAGCAACGGTAAAGGTGTGGGCGTCAAGCAGGC
>Ga0265295_1000592_pt1 | contig 71433 bp, 62 predicted proteins | sample Munlansysbiofilm_FD_192503 | JGI IMG/M metagenome (GOLD analysis project Ga0265295, IMG submission 192503) | Leachate microbial communities from a municipal landfill in Southern Ontario, Canada - Methane capture system biofilm | ecosystem: Engineered > Solid waste > Landfill > Unclassified ...
CGTTTGCCGTGCTGCTGCCGCCCACGGCGAAAAAGTTCTTAACCCGCACCGCAACCTGAATTCTCAGCACCCAGCACCCAGCACCCAGCACCCAGCACCCAGCACCCAGCACCCAGCACCCAGCACCCAGCACTCAGCACTCAGCACTCAGCACTCAGCACTCAGCACTCAGCACTCAGCACTCAGCACTCAGCACTCGAGTTTCGTCCCCAACCCATCCGCCAGTTGTTCGAGAAACGATGCCGCATCCATGACAATACCGAGGGACTGGCGGCTGCCGCGATCCTGCAATTTGGTTACGACCGCCGGATTGACATCGACACAGACCGTTGCCACCGCCGCCGGCAGCAGATTGCCGGTGGCGATGGAATGCAGAGTCGTGCCGATCATGATTGCCATGCCGACACCGGGAATGAGGCCGCGCATGGCGCGCTGCGCGGCGAGCACGTCCGTGATCACATCGGGCAGAGGGCCGTCGTCACGAATCGAGCCGGCCAGCACGAAAGGCACGTCGCAGGTAATGCAGGCGTGCATGATGCCGCCGGCGAGGCTGCCATCCGCCACCGCTGCGGCGATCGAACCTGCCCCGCGGATGCGGTTGATGGCCCACAGGTGGTGGGCGTGCCCTTGGGGGCCGGTGCATCCGTCATCCAGAGGCACGCCCAAAGAGGTTCCAAACAGGGCCGATTCGATGTCGTGGGCCGCAAGGGCGTTGCCGGCGAACAGCACATCGATCCAGCCGTTGCGGATCAGGGCTTCCACTACCGGCCCGGCACCGGTGTGAATGATGGCGGGTCCGCCCACCAGCAGAAGCTTGCGCCCCGCCGCTTTCACGTCGCGCGTGGCCGCCACGATTTTCCGCATCAGTACCCGTTTGGGTTTTTCCGCCGACACGGCACTGGCCATAAAACGAAAATCCTGCTCCTGCCGGTTGCGGTCAGGATAATGCACACGCACCCCCTGCCCGCCGACCACAATGCGCTGACCCTTCCGGACATCGGCCATGGGGACGGCGTGCGCGCTCATGGCCTGCGGCTCCACGACGATGGCCAGGTCCATTTCCGTTCCCTCCACGGCAAGCCACTTCTCGCCCACCAGCACTTGCGTGGGCAGGTTGGTGGTAGCGTAAAACCGGTCGGGCAAAACGCCATCGGCGGGCGCTTCATGCAACACCGCAGGCTTTGCCTGCAGCGCCACAGCTCCCAGCAGGGAGATTTCGCTCAGCACCGCGGTGAGAGTGGCCTGGTCCGGTGCGCCGATGTTCAACAGCACCGTGCTTTCATCCCTGCGGGTGCGGCCGATCGACAGTTCAGCAATTTCCCAGCTACCCCCTGCCAGTTCCACGGCATCGAGCACCCGTGACAGGATCTGCCGGTCGATAACATGGCCCTGCAACTTCACCTGCTGCTCTGACATAACCGCCCTCCTTCAAAAACGGCGCCGCCTGCTTCCTGGCCTGTGATGTTTACCCTGGCACGCGATGCCCCGCATACGGTAGAATAAAACCGGTTGCAAACGAAAGAGATCCCGACATGATCGATGCCCTTGCCCTTCTGGACAAATACTATCCTCCCGGCAGTGACGCCCACCGCATCCTTGTGCGCCACAGTCGAAGTGTCGCCGCCAAAGCCGCCCGTGTTACACGATGCCTGCCCGCCGCAACGGTGGACAAGGCGTTTGTTATCCAGGCAGCCCTGCTGCACGACATCGGCATCCGTTTCACGGCCGCGCCGGCCCTGGGATGTTTCGGCGAACTGCCTTATCTGTGCCACGGCCTGAAAGGACGGGAAATCCTCGAAGCTGAAGGGCTGCCACGCCACGCCATGGTGTGCGAAAGGCATATCGGCGTCGGCCTGACAGCGGCGGAAATCCGTCGGCAAAGCCTTCCGCTGCCATGCCGCGACATGGCGCCGATCACGCTGGAGGAGCAGATCGTCGCCTACGCCGACCTGTTTTTTTCCAAAGATCCGGCCAGGGATGGCAGCGAGCGCTCCGCCGATCAGGTCCGGAATGCCCTGATGCGTTTCGGGATGGATAAGGTCGCTATTTTCGATCAGTGGCACGCTATGTTCGCCGTCTGACAAAGCGGTTTCAACGCCACCGCATCCTTCGAAAAAACGGCCGCCTCCCCCGGGGAAAGACGGCCGCTTCCACATGCGTTGCGCTATGGTTCCATCTCGTCAAACTGCAAGTACCGATAAATCTCCTCTTCCCGTGGCGCTATGCGATCCTGATAAACACTGAAATACCTGTCCGGGGTAGGAATCCGCCCCAGGGTCGCCACGATGGCCGCCAGTTCGGCGGAGCCCAGATACACCCGCGCATCATCACCGAGGCGGTTGTCGAAATTGCGCGTCGAGGTCGAGAACACCCGGGCGCCGGCCGGAACCCGGGCCTGGTTGCCCATGCACAGGGAGCAGCCGGGCATCTCGATGCGGGCACCGACAGCGCTGAAAATCGCCAGGCGGGCCTCGTCACGCAGTTGCCGGTAATCCATCCGGGTCGGCGGACAGACCCAGGTGCGCACCGCGGCATTGAAGGAACGGCCCTCCCACAGAGCCGCGGCTGCCCGAAAATGGCCGATATTCGACATGCAGGAACCGATGAAGACATCATCGATAGCCTCCCCGGCGATCTCCGACAACGGGCGCACATCGTCCGGATCGTTGGGACAGCATACCAGCGGTTCCTTCAGCTCATCGAGGTCGACTTCGATAACGGCCGCGTAACCGGCGTGGGCATCGGCACGCAGCAGCCGGGGCTCGGCCAGCCACTGTTCCACGGCGGAAATGCGCCTCTCCAGGGTTTCGGCATCTTCGTAGCCATCGGCAATCATACTCTTCATCAAGGCCACGTTGGAGCGCAGAAAAGCCGCGACCCGCTCTTCCGAAAGCTGGATGCAGCCGGCGGCGGCGCTGCGCTCGGCGGCGGCGCAGGTCAGCTCGAAGGCCTGCTCTACGGTCAGGTCATCGAGTCCCTCCATTTCGAGAATGCGCCCGTTAAAAATATTCTTCTTGTTCTTTTTCGGAACGGTCAGCAGGCCCTGGCCGATAGCCGCATAGGGCACGGCGTTGACAACGTCCCGCAGGGTAATGCCCGGCTGCAGGCTCCCCCTGAAGCGCACCAGCACCGATTCCGGCATATCCAGAGGCATGAAGCCGAGCGCACCGGCAAAAGCCACCAGCCCCGACCCCGCCGGAAAGGATATGCCGACGGGAAAGCGTGTGTGTGAATCGCCGCCGGTGCCGACGGTATCGGGCAACAACAGGCGATTGAGCCAGCTGTGAATGACGCCGTCTCCCGGGCGCAGTGCCACGCCGCCACGCTGCGACATGAATGCGGGCAGCGTGCGGTGCATTTTTACGTCGGCAGTCTTGGGATAGGCTGCCGTGTGACAAAAGGACTGCATGAACAGCGGCGTCTGAAATTTAAGGCAGGCCAGCTCCTTCAGTTCATCGGCCGTCATCGGCCCGGTGGTGTCCTGGGATCCGACGGTGGTCATGCGTGGCTCACAGGCGGTTCCGGGCAGGACGCCGGGCAGGCCGCAGGCTCTGCCCACCAGTTTCTGTGCCAGGGTATAAGCCTGATCCGGTGGCGGCACGGGATTGTCCGGCCGGGTGAAAAAGCTTGCCGGCTCCAGGTCGAGAGCCTTTCGTGCCCTGTCGGTAAGCGCCCGGCCGATGATCAGCGGGATGCGCCCGCCGGCCCGGTATTCGTCGGGCAGGGTATTGGGGGACAGGTCAAAAGTCGTCAGCAGCTTGCCTTCGGCATCCAGGATGCGGCCGGCCAGCGGTTCGATGATCACTTCATCGCCATGCGCAACTCGGTCGACGTCGGCACGGATCGGCAGCGCGCCGGAATCCTGCGCGGTGTTGAAGAAAATCGGCGCGATGGCGCCGCCGATAATCACCCCGCCGCGCCGTTTGTTGGGCACTCCGGGGATATCCTCGCCGATATGCCACAACAGGCTGTTGCAGGCCGATTTGCGGGACGAGCCGGTACCGACCACATCTCCGGCGAAAGCGATCTGGTGGCCTTCCCTGCGCCAGCGGGCGATGGTTTCGATGCCGCCGACGAAGCGGCTGTGCCCCATGCTCAGAGCATGCAGGGGGATATCCGGCCGGCTCCAGGCATCCCCTGCAGGGGAAAAATCGTCGGTGTTGATTTCGCCTTCAACCTTGAAAATCTTTACCCGAAGGCGGGCGGGGATTTCGGGGCGGGAGTGGAACCAGTCAGCCCGCGCCCAGCTTTCGAGCACCTGCCGGGCAAAAACGTTCTCCGCCGCGAGCTTTTGTATGTCTTCAAAGGCATCGTAAACCAGAATCAGACCGCTCAGGGCACTGGCCGCCCGTGACGCCAGCTGGTCATCCCGCAGCGCCGCCATCAGCGGTGCGATGTTGTATCCCCCGAGCATGGCGCCCAGCAGACGAATCGCGTCTTCCCTGCTGATCAGCGGGCTGCTCGCCACGCCGCCCAGGATTCGCCCCAGAAACTCAGCCTTGACCTGCGCCGACGGGTCGACGCCGGGAGATATGCGGTTTTCCAGCAGGTCAACCAGCAGGGCTTCGCGACCGGCAGGAGGAGCGGTCAGCAGACGGCAGAGCTCCTGGGTCTGCGGCACATCCAACGGCAGCGGCGGGATCCCCAGAGCGGCCCGCTCATCAACATGGTGCAGGTATTCATTGAGCATGGAATATCTCCTCGTATGTTTAAGGCATCGGAAACGGCCGATTGCCTACACCTGTTTAAATGTAAGGACATATGTGTATGCGGTCAAGCGCCGTCTGTCACCGCGCCGGATTTCCCCGCTGGTACTGAAACGCCCGCCCGGATCGGCTCCGGACGGGCGTTTGACAGCGTTTTTTCGAGAGATCTTACTAAGGCTGCATGTTCATTGCTGCTGATTCGGCGTAATGGTAATAGCGACCCGACGGTTCATCTGGCGGCCGGACTCGGTGTCGTTGCCGGCAATCGGCTTGCTTTCACCATAACCGACAGTCGTCAGTCGCGCCGGAGCGACGCCGTAACCGACCAGGACATTTTTAACCGATTCGGCACGTTGCCGGGACAGGGTCATGTTGTACTGTTCGCTGCCACTGCTGTCGGTGTGCCCGGCGATCAGGATATTGGTCTGCGGGTAGTTGTTGAGCACACCGGCCACCCGCTGCAGCTCGTCATAGCCTCCGGGCTTGACCGTATAGGAGTTGATATCGAACAGAAGATCGGACTTGAAGGTCACTGCGAGCACATCGGCGTCGCGCTGGATGCTGGCCCCTTCAACCCCGGCCAACTGCTGGCGCATGCTATTCTCCTGTTTTTCCATGTAGTTGGCGAAAAACCCGCCGGCCGTCCCCCCCAGCGCCGCGCCGATACCGGCGCCAATGAGAGTGCCTTCGGTGTCGCCACCGATCAGCTGACCAAGCCCGGCGCCGACAGCGGCACCGGTACCGGCGCCGACGGCCACGCCTTTCTGGGTACCTGTCATCGGCTGGCTGCAACCGGCCGCCAGCAGGGATATCAGCGCAAAAACCGTGAACATTTTTTTCATAAACTGCTCCTTCCATGAATGAATGGGTGGTAAGAACAAGCGTGCCGATCGCACAAATCATCTATCACATGGGTTGATTTCCGGCATGTATCCGCCCGGAAACGCCAGAGCGATACCGCGTGGGTTCATATGCAAGGCGAGCCATTTTTCGTTGTGGCAGACAAACCCGCGGATTGACGCCGCCATGGCCAAAAGGGCCATTTCAGGATGAAAGCTAGCATGCTTCCCGGAAAAAGCAAAGTCTAATAATGGCGACACATTGCCCTCCGGAAAAAACCGTACGGGCTTTTTGCTTCGTGGACTCAGACGAAGAACAGGCCGATAAGTTTACCTGAAAAACGACGGGCATCCTCATCTGGATAACCACAACCCAATCAAGCAAAGTATAGCATCGCCTGGCCGCACCGTAACGAACACGAGGCGCCTTTTGCCGCCCGGCGTTTTGCGATGCAAGGGTTAAATCTTGAAACACGCTTGTTTTCCATGCTAGTTTGACAGTTTGTGAAAAAGGGTATCTTTCTACAGAGGTGAACCGATGAAAATACAGAGACAACAGGTTGAGCACGTCGCGAAACTGGCACGGCTGGCCATGACGAAGGCGGAACTGGACACCCTGACGGGCGAGATGGACGCGATTCTCGATTATGTCGAAAAGCTCAATGAGCTGGACACGGACCATATCATCCCCACGGCCCATGCCGTGCCGGTGGAGAACGCCTTCCGCGAAGATGTCGCGGGCGCATCCATCGGCACCGAAAAGGCTCTGCTGAACGCCCCGGAAGCAGGAGGCGACTGCTTCGTCGTTCCCAAGGTCATCGAATAGGTTTCCGGCCCGCGGCAACCGGACGCCGCGGCTCCGTGCGACGCATACAAGATACAGGAGAGCAACATGGCATTAACGGATCTGACCATCCACGAACTGCAGACACTGCTGAAAAACCGGGAAGTCTCTTCCCGCGAACTTACCGAAGCTTTTCTGACGCGCATCCAACTCACCGACGCCCAGATCGGTGCCTACATAACCCTTTGTGAAGAACCGGCACTGAACAGCGCCGATGCCGCCGATGCGCGGCTGGCCGCCGGCAATGCCGCCGCACTGACGGGCATCCCGCTGGCGCTCAAGGATATTTTCGTTACCGCCGGGACCCGCACCACCTGCGCCTCAAGGATCCTCGACAACTTCATCCCCCCGTATGACGGCACCGCGGTGCGCCGGCTCAGGGAACAGGGGGCGGTGCTGCTCGGCAAGCTGAACATGGACGAATTCGCCATGGGCAGTTCCAATGAAAACAGCGCCTTCGGCACGGTCAGAAACCCATGGAATCAGGCATGCGTGCCCGGCGGGTCGTCGGGCGGGTCGGCTGCCGCCGTGGCGGCGCGCCAGGCGGTGGCGACCCTGGGCACGGACACCGGCGGATCGATTCGCCAGCCGGCCTCCCACTGCGGCGTGGTCGGGCTCAAACCGACCTACGGCCGGGTGTCGCGCTACGGCGTCATCGCCTACGCCTCCTCCCTCGATCAGGTCGGACCGCTGACCCGCGACGTGGAAGACTGCGCCATCATGCTCGGCGCGGTGGCCGGTTACGACCCCGCCGACTCGACTTCCGTCAACCTGCCGGTGCCGGATTATCAGGCTGCGCTCCGTCAGGGAATCAAGGGCCTGCGCATCGGTCTGCCCAGGGAATATTTCATCGAAGGGCTCGATAAAGACATCCGGCAGTGCGTCGACAAAGCCATCGCCACCCTGCGGGAACTCGGCGCCGAACCGGTGGAGGTCTCCCTGCCCCATACCGAATACGCCGTGGCCTGTTACTACCTCATCGCCACCGCCGAAGCTTCCAGCAACCTGGCCCGCTACGACGGCGTGCGTTACGGCCGGCGTGTGGATGAGGGGCGAGGCCTGATCGACATGTATATGCAGAGCCGCGCCGCCGGCTTCGGACCCGAGGTCAAACGCCGCATCATGCTCGGCACCTACGCCCTGTCATCGGGTTATTACGATGCCTACTATCTCAAGGCCCAGAAAGTGCGGACCCTGATCCGCCAGGACTTCCTCGACGCGTTCCATCAGGTCGATGTCATTCTCACGCCCGTGGCGCCGACACCGGCATTTCGCATCGGCGAAAAAACCGCGGATCCGCTGCAGATGTACCTGTCGGACATCTTCACCATTCCGGTCAACCTCGCCGGCACCTGCGGCATCAGCGTGCCCTGCGGTTTCTCCCGGAACGGCCTGCCCATCGGCATGCAGCTCGTCGGCCGGCCGTTTGACGAGGCAACGATCCTGAAGACCGCCCATGCCTACGAGCAGGCAACCGACTGGCACCGTCACAAGGCGCCTCTGTAGCCTCTGCATCGACCATGATATTCGTGCAGCAACGGGCCGGAACCGCCCGCTGCCCGCATGCGGAAGGAATCGACCATGAAATCGCGCTATGAAGTTGTCATCGGACTGGAAGTCCACGTTCAGCTCACCACCCAAACCAAAATCTTCTGCAACTGTTCCACGGCCTTCGGCAACCAGCCCAACAGCCAGACCTGCCCGGTATGTCTCGGCCTGCCCGGCGCTTTGCCGGTGCTCAACCGCAAGGTGGTGGAATACGCCATCAAGACCGGCCTGGCCACCAACTGCGGCATCACCCCACGCTCCATCTTCGCCCGTAAAAACTACTTTTATCCGGACCTGCCCAAAGGCTACCAGATTTCCCAGTTCGAACTGCCGATCTGTGAACACGGGCGTCTCGATATCGAGGTGGATGGCCGATCCAAATCGATCGGCATCACCCGCATCCACATGGAGGAAGACGCCGGCAAACTGCTGCACGACAGCGGCGACACCTCTCGGGTCGATCTCAACCGCGCCTGCACGCCGCTGCTGGAGATCGTCTCCGAACCGGACATGCGTTCCTCCGACGAGGCCATCGCCTACCTGAAAAAACTGCATCAGATCGTGGTCTATCTTGGCGTCTGCGACGGCAACCTGGAGGAAGGCTCTTTCCGTTGCGACGCCAACGTATCGATCCGCCCCTGGGGGCAGAAGGAATTCGGCACCCGCGCCGAACTCAAAAACATCAACTCCTTCCGCTTCATCAAGCAGGCCATCGACTACGAGATCGAGCGCCAGACTGACATCCTCGATGACGGCGGCAGGGTGGTGCAGGAAACCCGCCTGTTCGACACCGCCAGCGGCACCACCCGCTCCATGCGCGGCAAGGAAGAAGCCCACGACTATCGTTACTTCCCCGATCCCGACCTGGTGCCGCTCATGGTTTCGGCCGACCTGGTGGAGCAGATGCGCCGTGAGCTGCCCGAGCTGCCCGAAGCCAAGATCGCCCGCTTTATCGGCGAGCTCGGCCTCGCCCGATACGATGCCGAAGTGCTGGCCGCCGACCGCGCCATGGCCGAATACTACGATGCCCTGGTGGTGCTCAACGGCAATGCCAAGCTGTGCGCCAACTGGGTGATGGGCGAGCTGCAGCGCGCCCTGAACGATTCGGGCATGCGTGTCGCCGACTGCCCGGTAACCCCGCCGATGCTGAACGGCATGCTCAGGCGTATCGACGACAATACCATCTCCAACAAAATCGCCAAGACCGTCTTCGATGCCATGTGGCAGAGCGGCAAGGACGCTGACGCCATTATCGGGGAACAGGGTCTGAAGCAGGTCACCGACACCGGGGCCATCGAAGCCGCCATCGACGCTGTGCTGGCCGCCAATCCCGGTCAGGTCGAGGAATACCGCGCCGGCAAGGACAAGCTGATAGGCTTTTTCGTCGGCCAGGTCATGCGCGCCACCAAGGGCAAGGCCAATCCCGCGGCCCTGAACGAGCTGCTCAAGAAAAAACTGGCGGGGGAGTGAACCAGCTGCTTTTTACAGGAGTTGTCCATGTCCATCAGACCCATTGAATATCGGGACGGAGCGATCCGCATGATCGATCAGCGCCTGCTGCCGACGCAGGAGGTGTGGATCCGATACCGCGACTATCAAAGCGTGGCCGAAGCCATACGCAGCATGGTGGTTCGCGGCGCGCCCGCCATCGGCGTGGCGGCGGCCTTCGGCGTCGCTTTCGGCGCCCGCGACATCGCGGCGGCCGGCTTCGGAGAGTTTTACGCCGAACTGGAAAAGGTGTGCGCCACCCTGGCCGCTACCCGGCCCACGGCCGTCAACCTGTTCTGGGCGCTGGACCGCATGCGGACCCGCGCGCGACAGCTGGCCGGCAGCCCCCTCGACGACATCCGCACAGAGCTGCTGAACGAAGCGCTGGCTGTCGCCGCCGAGGACGAGGCCATCAACCGCGCCATGGGCCGCCACGGCGCGGTACTGATCCCCGACGGTGCACGGATACTGACCCATTGCAACGCCGGCGCGCTGGCCACCGGTGGCTACGGAACGGCTCTGGGCGTGATCCGGGCCGCGGTGGAAAGCGGCAAAAGCGTCAGCGTACTGGCGGATGAAACGCGGCCGTTTCTGCAGGGCGCCCGCCTGACGGCCTGGGAGTTGCACAAGGATGGCATCCCTGTCACGCTGATCTGCGACAACATGGCCGGCGCGCTCATGCGCCAGGGAGAAATCGACGGCGTCATCGTGGGCGCCGACCGCATTGCCGCCAACGGTGATGTGGCCAACAAGATCGGCACCTACAGCGTCGCGGTTCTGGCCAGAGAACACGGCCTGCCCTTCTATGTCGCCGCGCCGCTGTCGACCATCGACCGCAACATTGCCGACGGCGACCAGATCCCCATCGAGGAGCGGGACGCCATCGAGGTCACCCACTGCGGCGCCACCCGTCTGGCTCCGGAAGGCATCCGGGTGCGCAATCCCGCTTTCGATGTCACTCCGGCACGGCTGGTGACCGCCATCATTACCGAGCGCGGGGTGGTTCGTGGCGATTACGTCGCCGGGCTGGCCCAGCTTTTCAGGGAGCATCGCTGAGCCATGAGCCCGGAGCAACTGTCGGCCCGACTGGAATCCCTTTGTGTCCAGGGAGATGAAAAAACCCTGGCCACCGTTGCCACCGATCTCGGTTTTTCCGAGGGTTCCAAAACAGCCGCCAATCTTCTGTGTCTCTACCCCTGGGCGGGCAACGGCGCCGCGCTCGCGCGCCTTGCCCGCCAGGCGTTGACCGCGGCCGACCCCGACCAGGCTCTAAACGGTCTCGAACGTCTGGCGGGGATGCTGTCCCCGCTGGACCGGCAGGACCTGTTTTCCCGAAACGAAGCGTGCGGCATGCTGCTGGTGATGCTCGGCGCATCGACCTTCCTGACCAATATTCTGTGCCGGCGCCCGGCCCTGTGTCGCCCACTGTTTGTCGATGACCAACTGCTGCGGGGCAAGGACTTCGACCGCATGCTTGCCGAGCTTCAGCAAACCACGCCGGGTCCCGGAAATTTCCCGGAACTGCAGAAACAGCTGCGGCTGTACAAACAACAGGAAATCCTGCGCATTGCCGGCCGGGATCTTAACGGACTGGCCTGCCTGACGGAAACCACCGCCGAACTGTCCGACCTGGCCGCAGCCTGCCTGCAGCGCGCCGTCGACATCTGCGGCAACCTGCTGCAGGCGGAACACGGGGTGCCCCTTGTCGCGCCGTCCGCGGATGCGCCGGCCGCCCGTGCTGAATTCGTGGTTCTCGCCATGGGTAAATTCGGCGGCCGCGAACTCAATTTCTCCTCCGACATCGACCTGATTTACTGCTATTCGAATGATCGCGGCACCACAACCGGCATTCCGGACGAGCACGGAGGCTTGAAAAACCAGCTGATATTGCATCAGTATTTCGTCAAACTGGCGGAACTGGTCACCCGCGCCATCGGTCAGCGCACCGAAGACGGGGTGGTCTTCCGGGTCGATCTCAACCTGCGCCCGGAGGGCAGGAGCGGCGAAGTGGTCAACTCGCTGCGCGGCACCGAAACCTATTACGAAAACTGGGGACAGAGCTGGGAGCGCTGCGCCATGCTCAAGGCCAGGCCGGTAGCGGGCTGCCTGGAACTCGGCGAGGAACTGCTGCACTATCTGGATCCATTCATCTACCGGCGCTACCTCGATTACACCATGATCGAGGATCTGAAAATAATGAAGCAGAAGATCGACCGCAACCTGACCCGTGAAAGGGAGGGCGAGCTCAATCTGAAGCTTGGTCAGGGCGGCATTCGGGAAATCGAGTTTTTTATTCAGGCCATGCAGTTGATCCATTCCGGCAAACATCCGGGCCTGCGCGAACGGAATTCCCTCAAGGCACTGAGCCTGCTGCGCCGCGAAGGCCTCGTCGATGAAGAAACCTACGATATTCTGTCAGCCGCCTACGTATTTCTGCGCAACACCGAACATCGCATCCAGGTAGAGCAGGAGCGGCAGACCCACAACCTGCCGCGCAACCCCCGCGAGCTGCAACTGCTGGCGCGGCGCTGCGGCCATGTCGATGGCTCCGCATTCCTCAGTGAGCTGGAGCATCACCGTGCCGGGGTGAAGGCGATCTATCACGACCTTTTCTATACCGGAGAGGAGGAAGCCGCCGCCGAGGTCGGCCGCGAGGTGCGCATGCTGCTCGACCCTGCCCTCGACAGCGATCTGGCCAAGGATGTCCTTGAGGAAAAAGGTTTCGGCAACCCGGATGCCGCCTATGAAAATCTGCTGACCCTGCGGGACGGGCCACCCTTCGTGCGCCTGTCCGCCCTGGGGCGCCGGCATCTGGAGCGGATCGCGCCGCTGCTGCTGCAGGAATGTCTCGATTCCCCCGAGCCGGACATGGCGCTGGGCAATCTGGAACGCTTCCTGTCGGGGCTGCATGCCCGCGCCACCTTTTACGCCCTGCTGGCCGAAAACCGGCAGATCCTCAAGCTGCTCATCTCCCTTTTCGGCACCAGCCAGTTTCTGTCGCGCAATCTCATTTTGCATCCTGAAATCCTCGATATGCTGGTGGCCCGGGCTCACGCCGTGGAGCGCAAGTCCCGTGCCGACATGGAACAGGATCTCGGACGTCTGCTGCAACTGGCACCCGACTACGAGAGCCGGCTCGACGCCCTGCGGCACTTCCGCAACGAGGAGTTCCTGCGCATAGCGCTCAACGACCTGCACGGCCGCATGCCTCCCCAGGAAGGCCCGCGGCAGCTCACGCAACTGGCCGAGGTGCTTCTCGACAAGGCGGTGTCCATCGCCCGACAGGAACTGCTGCCGCGCTTCGGGCTGCCTATGTGCCGGCAACAGGACGGTTCCCTTGCGGAAGCCGGTTTTGTCATCATCGGCATGGGCAAGCTTGGCGGCCGGGAGATCACCTACCACTCGGAGCTGGACATTATTTTCATCTTTGAGGGGGAAGGAACAACGGTCGCAGCACCGCAAACCGATCCGCGGCGGTTTCGCCGGCGCGACAACCGGGAATATTTTGCCCAACTGGCGCAGCGCATTATTTCCATCCTCAGTCTCACCACCCGTGAAGGGTATGTCTACCGGCTCGATACCCGGCTGCGCCCTTCCGGTCACCAGGGCCCCCTGGTCACCAGCCTGGACGCCTACCGCGCTTACCACGCGTCTTCGGCCCAGCTGTGGGAGCGGCAGGCTCTGATCAAGGCCAGGGTGGTGGCCGGCACGGGGCCTCTGGCCGACCGCGTCGCTACCTACAACCGGGATATTGTTTATCATCAGCCCCTGCCCGCCGGTCACCGGAATGAAATTTACCAGCTGCGCCAGCGCATGGAGCAGGAACTTGCCCGGGAAAATGGCGGCCGCCTCGACATCAAAACCGGCCGGGGGGGTATGCTCGATGTCGAATTTCTGGTTCAGTACCTGCAGTTGCTGCATGGTGGCGGGCACCCGTCACTGCAGACGCCCAATACCCTTGAAGCCCTCAAGGCACTGCGCCGCGACGGGCTGCTGGAAAAAACCGAATACCGTCTGCTGGCGGGGGGATACCAGTTCCTGCGCCGGCTGGAGAGTCGCCTGCGGCTGGTCCACGATCAATCCATCAACACTTTTTCCGGTGACAGCGCCACCCTGGCAAAGCTGGCACGGCGCCTTGGCTATGAGCAGGCCGGCGCCGACCGGCAACTCATGGCCGCCTACCACAACGCCACCGAAAATATCCGCGCCATTTTCAACCGCTGCCTGGGTGCCGGCGACAGCCGCGAGAGCTGAATCCCGGCGGCGACCTCCCCTACCTTCAATCCGGACACCAGCGGAAACGCTACGATGAAAGCTTCAGTCGATGCGAATTCGCCGGCCCTCAAACCCGACGGTCTGTCCGGAACGGATTTTACACCTTTTGCGCAACTCCACCTGACCGTCAACCGTTACCTGCCCCTGAGCCACGGCCGTTTTCGCCATGCCGCCGCTACCGCACAGCCCCGTCACCTTCAACAGGCTGCAAAGTTCGATAAATTCCTGTCCCTGCAATTGGAAAATCTCCATGATCTGCTGTGTCCCCCTTATGGAATGCGTGCGAAACCGGCTGTCATTATGCCCGCGGCCCACCTTGCGGTCAATCGCAAGTCAGGGGCAAATGCGGGCTTGCGGTCCCGGTGCCGCCTGTGGTACCAATGCCAAAATTTTGTACCTGGAGAGACACCATGATTCACCTTACCAATATCACCAGACAACACGGATCACAGATCCTTTTCGATGGGGCCAGCTTTCAGATACCCGCCGCGACACGCACCGGCCTGGTCGGCCCCAACGGTGCCGGCAAGACCTCCATTTTCCGCCTGATCACCGGCGAGGAAATGCCGGACCGCGGTGAAATCAGCTGCGCAAAGAAAGCCGTCATAGGCTATTTTTCCCAGGATGTCGGCGAAATGTCCGGACGCTCCGCCCTTGAAGAGGTCATAGCCGCATCGGCGCGCACCGTGGAACTCGGACGGAGAATCCGCGAAATGGAAACGGCCATGTGCGAACCGATGCCGGACGATGCCCTGGCAGACCTGCTGGAGCGTTACGGCGACGCCCAGCAGGAATTTGAACACCGCGGCGGCTACGAGCTTGAAAACCGTGCCAAAGCGGTTCTGGCCGGCCTCGGCATCGATCCGCAGGCCCAGGCGCGGCCGGTTGAATCGTTCAGCGGCGGCTGGAAAATGCGTATCGCCCTGGCCAGAATCCTGACCCTGAATCCGGATGTACTGCTGCTCGACGAACCGACCAACCATCTCGATGTCGAATCGATCGTCTGGCTGGAGAACTGGCTGGCGGAAGAATACAGCGGCGCGCTGCTGATGACCAGTCACGACCGCGACTTCATGAACCGGCTGGTAAGCCGCATCGTGGAAGTCGGCAACGGCACCATCACCACCTACGGCGGCAACTACGACTTTTATCTGCGCGAACGCGAAATCCGCCGTGAGCAGCTGCTGGCCAGCTTCCGCCGCCAACAGGAGATGCTGGCCAAGGAGGAAGAATTCATCGCGCGTTTCGCCGCCCGCGCTTCCCATGCGGCGCAGGTCCAGTCACGGGTCAAAAAGCTGGAAAAAATCGAGCGCATCAAACTGCCGCCGGAGCAGAAGGTGGTTCGCTTCGAATTCACGGAACCGCCCCGCAGCGGCGACGACGTCGTCGTCATGCAGGATCTCGGCAAGACCTGGGATCTCCCCGAAGGCGGCGGCAAGTCTGTATTCGGCGGCGTGTCGGGCCTGATCCGGCGCGGCGAAAAAATCGCCGTGGTCGGGGTCAACGGTGCCGGCAAGTCGACCTTTCTCAAGGTTCTGGCAGGACACACCGCCCCCTCGGCCGGTGCGGTGACTATCGGTGCCAACGTGCATGCCGGTTATTTCAGCCAGCATGCCATGGATATCCTCGACCCGGGCAGAACCGTTCTGGAAACGATCAGCGAGGCCCTGCCCACGGCCAGCGTCGGGGTGGTGCGCAACCTCTGCGCCGCCTTTCTGTTTCAAGGTGACGATGTGGATAAACGCATCGAGATCTTGTCCGGAGGCGAAAAGAGCCGCGTGGTGCTGGCTACCCTGCTGGCCCGGCCGCTCAATCTCCTGATTCTCGACGAACCGACCAACCATCTGGATATCGTGTCCCGCGAAGTCCTTCTGGATGCGCTGAAACGGTTTGGCGGCACCGTGGTGCTGGTCAGCCATGACCGGCATTTTCTGCGCAGCCTGGTCGACCGTGTTTATGAAATCGACCACGGCCGCATGCTGGCCTATGAAGGTGATTACGATTATTACCTGCAAAAATCCGGGCAGGAAGCCGTTTCTATCACTCAGGCCGTTTAAAACGGCAAGCTTGTGTCCATCCGGAGGCCCGCCATGGACACAAGCCGGGCCTTGACGTGATGCTCCGGAAAAGGATAAACAAAGGTCTAACCGTTCGGCGTCAGGTATCGAGTTCCATTGGCAATGACGCCGGCAGACATCTGTTGGAGGGCTGCATGAAAAAAATTCTTGTTCTGCACGGGATCAACCTGAACATGTTCGGCAAGCGCGATGCAGCCCATTACGGGACCATCACTCTGGCCGAGGTCGACGCCCGCATCGCCGCATGGGCGACCGGTCTCGGCGTCGAGGTCGAGTGTTTTCAAACCAATAGCGAAGCCGACATGGTCGAGCGCATTCACCGCGCCCACGGGGAACAGGTCGCCGCCGTGGTCATCAATGCCGGTGCCTGGACCCATTACAGTTACGGCATTGCCGACGCGCTTGGCATCCTCAACATCCCCATCGTGGAGGTGCACATGTCCAACATCCATGCCCGTGAAGCGTTCCGCCAGCATTCGGTCATCGCCGCGCTGGCAAAGGGGCAGATTTGCGGGTTCGGCGCAGAGAGCTATCATCTCGGCCTGCTCGCGGCCGCAAGCCTGATCCAGGACAACGACTGACACCTTCACGGCGCCGTATCCGTACCGGCGGAAAAACGTCCCCCCTGAAAAACAAATCCTGTTGTTTCATTGCAAAGGGCCCCCGTCCATCGACGGGGGCCCTTTGCAAAAATCAAAGCGGTAACCCCTGTCAGAGCAACTGGTTCACCGCATCGATAGCGGCCTGGTAATCGGGTTCCTCCACGACCTCCCTGACCAGCTGGAAATATTTCAGCGTCCCGTTGCGATCGATGACCAGTACGGCCCGTGCCAGAAGTTTGAGTTCCTTGATCAGCAGACCGTAATCGAGGCCGAAAGCGCGTTCCTGGTAGTCGGACAGGGTTTTGACCCGTTCGATGCCGGCATTGCCGCACCAGCGCGCCTGGGCAAAGGGCAGATCGACACTGACGGTGTAAACCACGACGTCATCGGGCAACTCGGCCGCCTGCTGATTGAAGCGACGGGCCATGGTATCGCACACCGGAGTGTCGAGGGACGGCACTACCGTGACCAGGCGAATTTTCCCGGCCGTGTCGGCCAGCGCCACGGGCTGCAGGTCGTTGCCGACCAGGGTAAAAGCAGGGGCGGCGGTTCCCACTTTCAGAGCTGGACCGACCAGCGTCAGGGGATTGCCTTTAAATGTCACCAGTCCTGTACGTTCTTCGGGCATGGGTATACTCCTTTGTATGGGTTGATTCGACTTATCAAGAGTATCGCATGCATATGCATCGTCAAACAGTTCAGACGAACGGCAGCGAAGGCAATCCCTTTCAGGCGCCTTTTTCTCCGCACAATCCGCAGCGGCTGCAACCGGGACCGCAGGGCGGGGTCGGTTCGCCGCGCCGGGCGCGATCGTATTCGGCCCGCAGGAAGCTGCGCGGCACCCCCTGATCGATGATTTCCCAGGGCAGCTTTTCATCTTCGGAGCGTTCCCTCGTCACGTAAAATCCCGCGTCGAGTCCTTCGCGGCGGCAGGCCGCAGCCAGGGAATCCCCCGCGGCAAGGTGCGGCAGCAAACGGCCAGTGCGGCGATCGCCCCGGGACAGCAACGCCTGAAGTTCCGAGGACTTGAGGGATTCACAGATGAGGCTGGTGTTGGGCATGCGCCCGACCTGGCGTTTCAGATACTGCAGCTTTTTTTTGAGGGACGCGACCGGTTCCATGGCCGCCCACTGCAACGGCGTGAACGGTTTGGGAATAAACGGATTGACGGACAAGGTCAGGTTACCGAGCCGGCCCCGCCGGCGTCCGGCATCTAGCCATACCTGCCGGATGTCTTGCGCGAGCCGCAGCAGGCTTTCAATGTCCTCAAAGGTTTCGGTGGGCAGGCCGATGAGAAAATAGAGTTTCAGATTGGGAATGCCCCCTTCGGCGATAAGGCGGGTGGCGGCAAGAATCTGCGCCTCGCTGAGACCCTTGTTGATAAAATCGCGAAGCCGCTGACTGCCGGCCTCGGGGGCGATCGCCACGGTGCGGTGACCGGATGCCGCCATCGCTTCGATATCACCGGCTGTCAGCGAATCGATGCGCACGCTGGCCACCGAAATGTGGCCGCCAGCCTGAAGAATCTGCTGGGCGATGGCGCCGATTTCACTATGATCGGCAACCGCCGGGCTTACCAGCCCCACCCGTTGCCGGTGCGCCAGGCCCTCTTCGATGATGGGCCGCAAACCGGCAGCGGAGCGCTCGCGAGGCGGCAGGTAGATATAGCCGGCCGCACAAAAGCGGCATTTGCGGGAGCAACCGCGCGACACCTCGACCAGGGTCATATCGCCGAACTCGGTATCGTCGGCATAGACGCAGGTGCGGCTGGGATGGTCGTCAAGGCGTCGCAGCCATTGGCGCCGGACATGTTCGGGAGCCCCCGCGCAGGGCACCATGCTGGCAAGGGTTCCATCCTCGGTGTAATTCACCCGGTACAGGGAAGGGACATAGATCCCCGGCAGCCGGGCCAGATCGGCCAGCATTGCCGCCCGGGTTTCGTCCGTCCGGCGCAATCTGTCCAGAAACGGGGCCAGCAGAACCTCGGCTTCACCGACGGCAAAACAATCCATGATGCCCGCCAGCGGCTCCGGATTCAGAAACGCACAGACGCCGCCGCACAGCACCAGAGGATATTTATCCTGCCGCTCCTCTGCGAACAGCGGCATGCGCGCCAACCCGAAGATGTGCGGCAGGTTGAGATAATCGTTTTCGAAGGAGAGGGAAATAGCGACGAGGTCAAACTCTTCGAGAAACCGCCCTGATTCCAGAGAAAACAACGGATAGCCGGTTTTGCGATGTTCCGCCAGATCTTCGAGGTCCGGCAGAAAAAACCGCTCGCACAGCGCATCGTCGCGCCGGTTGATCCACTCGTAGACGGTCTGGAACCCCAGGTTGCTCATGGCCTGATGGTAGACATTCGGGTATATCAGAGCCACCGCCAGTCGCCCGCCCCATGGCCTGGAGGGCAGCCCGCGCTCGGCAGCCAGGCGGCGCTGTGCTTTGTCCAGAAGCTTTCGTGACATGCATTTCTCCCGAAACGACAACAAGCGGGAAGCGATCTTCCGCCCGTTGTGGTGATGCCCGGCGCTGTCCATCGGCACCCATGCGTCGGAGCGGCTATCTTAATCCAGAGCGGTTCTGGTGAAAACCCGAAGCGTAAGAATCGAAGGACCTTCGTGGAAAAGCATGCTTCGGTGATCGCGACCTCGGCAAAAACCTTGAAGCCGGCAGCTTGAAAAAACGGGGGAACCGTCTCAGGCTCCCCCGTCTGGGAATCATCGGATACTACAAATTCTGGGAACAGCGACCCACCGCCTGCCGGCATCACCGACAGACCCCGACCGGCGCGTTCGGAAAAGCGGACACAGGGCGGAGATCCCCGCATCCGGCCGATCCGGACCTGACGCGTCTGGGCCGATGGCCGACCGGATCAGTCGACCCGCTTGCGCATAAAGGTAGGGATGTCGTACTCGTGCTCATCCCCGAGCGTGGTGCGGAACGCCTTTGGCGCCTCTTTCTGCCGGTCACGGATGAAGGTCGGCAGATCACGGTCGACCTTGTCGAGTCCGGCGATGGCCCGGCTGCGCAAGTCCTCGACGTTGCGGCGCCCTTTTTCGAAGGAATCGCCGAAACCGGTCGCGATGGCGGTGATCTTGATGCGGTCGCCCATATCCTCATTGATCACCAGGCCGATAATGATGTTGGCCTCTTCGTGCACCTTGTCGTGGATGATGCTGGAAGCTTCGTCGAACTCCTCCATGGTCATGTTGGAGGATGCGGTGATGTTGACCAGCACACCCTTGGCGCCGGAGATATCGATATCCTCCAGCAGCGGGCTGCTGATGGCTTTCTGGGCGGCTTCCGCGGCACGGCGCTCGCCTTCGGCCAGACCGATGCCCATCATGGCCATGCCGCGCTCGCTCATGACCGCCTTGACATCGGCAAAGTCGACGTTGATCAGGCCACTGGTTGTGATCAGCTCGGAGATGCCCTGCACCGCCTGTCTGAGCACGTCGTCGGAGGGCTTGAAGGCATCGAGAATGCTGGTGTTTTTACCGGAAAGACCGAGCAGGCGGTCGTTTGGAATGACAATCAGGGAATCGACCACGTTTTTCAGGTTATCGATACCCTGCGCCGCCTTTTTCATGCGCTGCTTGCCTTCGCGGCTGAACGGCTTGGTCACCACCGCCACCGTCAGAGCACCCTGCTCCTTGGCGACTTCGGCGATGATCGGAGCCGCCCCGGTACCGGTCCCCCCCCCCAGGCCGGCAGCGATGAACACCATGTCGGCGCCTTCCAGGATCTCGGCCAGGCGCGAACGGTCTTCCTCCGCCGCGTCACGGCCGACCTCGGGATTGGCGCCGGCGCCGAGGCCCTTGGTCAGCTTGCCGCCGATCTGCAGTTTGACCGGTGCCCGGCTTTTACGCAACGCCTGGGCGTCGGTATTGGCGGCCACGAAATCGACCCCTTCCAGCTCCGCCATGATCATGGTGTTGACGGCATTGTTGCCGCCGCCACCGACGCCGATCACCTTGATTTTTGCGGTCTGGTCGATGTTTTCATCGAATTCGAACATGATATGATCCGACATAAATCCCTCCGATTCCCTTGTAGACCGGATCTCTCCGTAACCCGGCCGCGTTGATTAAAGCGCTGCTCCGCCGTGCTCAGAAAAACTCCACAAACCATTCCTTCATGCGACGGAAAACCCGATCGAACAGGTTATCCGTGCTCGCTTTGTTGAACTTGGGCGCACCGCCGCAACGCGCCCCGTATTTGATCAGACCGACCCCGGTGGCATAAATGGGCGAGTTGACCACATCGGTCAGGCCGCCGATGCCCTGCGGCAAGCCGCGGCGCACCGGCAGGTTGAAAATCTGTTCGGCCATTTCCGGCATGCCGGGCAGGATGCAACTGCCCCCGGTCAGCACGATGCCGGAAGCGAGCAGATCCTCCAGGCCGCTCTTGATGATTTCACGCTGCACCAGGGTAAAGATCTCCTCGACCCGCGGTTCAAGAATTTCGGCCAGCAGATGCCGTGACAGGATGCGCGGTTCACGCCCCCCCACAGAGGGCACCTCGATGGTTTCATCCTTGCCGACCATCGAGGTCATGGCGCAGCCGTATTTCTGTTTGATCACCTCGGCTTCCGCCATGGGGGTGCGCAGCCCGACGGCGATATCGTTGGTCAGATGGTTGCCTCCCAGCGACAGCACCGAGGTGTGCTTGATGGCGCCGTCCACAAAAATGGCAATATCGGTGGTGCCGCCGCCGATATCGACGATGGCCACGCCGAGATCCTTTTCGTCCGGAGACAGCACCGCTTCGGACGAAGCCAGCTGTTCCAGCACGATATCGGCCACTTCCACATCGGCTTTGTAGCAGCTGCGCACGATATTCTGGGCACTGGCGGTGGCCGAAGTCACGATATGCACCTTGGCTTCAAGGCGCACGCCGCACATGCCGAGGGGGTCGAGAATGCCGTCCTGGTCGTCGATGATATATTCCTGCGGCAGGGTATGGATGACTTCGCGGTCCATGGGGATGGCGATAGCCCTGGCCGCGTCGAGCACCCTGCGGATATCGTCATGGGTCACTTCCCGCGTCTTGATGGCGATGACGCCCTGGGAATTGAATCCGCGGATATGGCCTCCGGCGATACCGGCATACACGCTGTCAATCTTGCAGTCAGCCATCAGTTCGGCATCGTTGAGAGCCTTGCGAATCGCCTCGACGGTACTTTCTATGTTGATCACCACGCCCTTGCGCAATCCGCGCGAAGGGCTGGTGCCAATGCCGACGATATCCAGACCTTCTTCGGTCTGATGGCCGACAATGGCGCTAATCTTGGTGGTGCCGATATCCAGGCCTACGATCAGGCTGTTTTTGTTATTGCTCATGTGCGTGCCTTCCCCCTTGGTATCTAACCCTTGCCTCTTGCCTCGCCGGTTTCCAGCTTGACGATAACCCGCCGCGCGACATTCAGGTCGATGTAATCGATGATCCCCAGCCGTGTTGCCAATTGGGGAAAAATTTTCTCGAGGCGATCCAGCTTGGCACTGAAACCATCGTGTCCCAGGCGCACCGGCACACCGCCTTTGCAAGTATAAAGCGTAATGCCGCAGGTGTCGTCAAGTTTTAATTCGGAAACGTCCGCCGGCCTGAATACCTTGCGGTGCTCCAGTTCTTCCAGCAGCCGGATCGCTTCGTTGAGTCGCTGCAGGGTCGCATCCCTGTGCTCCAGCAGCGCCTGGCGCTCGATGCCGGAAATCACCGGAAAATTCAGACCATCGCCCCGTTCCAGGCGCTTGAAGATCTGCCCCGAAGCGTCAACGTAATACAGATAGTCGAGACGCACGATAGCTTTCGGGGTGCGCTCCTCGACCCGGATGACAAGTTGATCGGGAAACATGCGCCGCACCCTGGCCTCGGCGATCCAGGGATTTTGCTCGATGCGCCGGCCGATACGTTGCAGATCGAGTTCGAAAATATTGGCTCCGGCACGGACATCCGAAAGGGCGAGTATTTGCTTGCCGGGAATCCGGCGGTTGTTCTCCACCCGGATGTTCTCGATCCGGAAAAAATCGGAAGAGGACAGCGTCTGGCCGGCAAAGCGGGCGCCGGCAACCACCAGCGCCGCGCTGGCCAAGGTCAGGACAATCAAAAGTCCGCCGGTCAAAAGGCGGCGCCAGGGAACAACCCGGCGCGGCTTCCTGAAATGATTGCCTTTGCCCTTGGAACGCCGCTGTTTAGGGGGGGCCATATTCACCATGCTCACCTACCCTCTCCGGAAAATGTCTGGCTGAAGCAAGCTATTTCCTCAGAGCGGCACCTTCGAGAATGCGCTCCACCAGTTCATCGAAAGACAGACCGGCGGCCTGGGCCGCCTTGGGCAGCAGACTGGTTTCGGTCATACCCGGAATGGTATTGACCTCCAGACAGTAAAAATCCGTATCGGTCACCATGAAATCGACCCGCGCGGCGCCCTGGCAACCGACCGCCCTGAAAACCCTGACGGCGGCTTCCTGCAGTGCCAGATAAGTCGCCTCCGGCAAGGGTGCGGGCAGCAGATATTCGGTTTCACCCGGCGTATACTTGGACTGGTAGTCGTAAAATCCGCCCTTGGGTACCACCTGGATCACCGGCAACGGCTGACCATCGAGAACGCCCACTGTCACTTCGGCACCGGCAATGAACTGTTCCACCAGCACCAGGTCATCGTGCCGGAAAGCCTCCGCCAGACCTTCCTCCAGAGCGCGCCGGTCGTTGGCTATGCTGATGCCGATGGTGGAGCCTTCCCGGGCCGGCTTGACCACCAGGGGATAATCCGGCAGGTTGTCCGCAATAACATCGCCCTGGCGCAGCTCCGCAAACGCGGGGGTAACGATGCCATGGTAACAGAGCATCTTCTTGGTGGCCACCTTATCCATGGCCAGGCTGGAAGCGAGCACGCCACTGCCGGTATAGGGAATGCCACATAATTCCAGCAATCCCTGAACGGTGCCGTCCTCGCCGAAACGGCCATGCAGGGCAATGAATACCACCTCGGCACCGGCCCGCTCCAGTTGAGCCGGAAGATCCCGCCCGGCATCGATTTCAACAATCTGATAACCGCAGCGCTGCAATGCCTGACCGATGGCGCGGCCGGTGCGCAGCGATACGTCCCGCTCCGCCGAAAGTCCCCCCATTAATACCGCAATCTGCTTTTGTTTCAATTCCTGGCGCTGCATTTTGTCTCCCATTTCTGTTTGGTCGGGGACCCGCAAGGGCCGTCAGGCGTCGCCCACCACCTGTACTTCCGGTTCAAGCAGGATGCCGGTTTGTTCCCGGACTATTCTCTGAATCTCGGCGATCAGGGCCAGCACGTCCGAAGCCCTGGCGCCGCCGCGATTTACAATGAAATTGGTATGTTTTTCCGAAACCTCGGCATTGCCCACCGCGTACCCCCGCAGTCCGGCCCTGTCGATGAGTTTCCAGGCCTGCTCGCCTGGCGGGTTTTTGAACACCGAACCGGCGTTGGGCTTGCCGACGCCCTGCGCCTTGCGCCGGTTCTGCAGGCGGCTCTGAATGCGCTGCTCCAGCCATTGCGGGTCCGCGGGCTGAAACCGCAGCAGCGCCGCGGCGACAATCCGCCCATGCGGTAGCGCTGCCCGGCGGTAGCCCAGGTCGAGGCGTGCCGCGCTGCAGGTTTCGATACCGTCCGGTCCGGCCAGAGAAACCGTCTCCAGAACTCCGGCGATGTCCTGGCCGCCAGCCCCCGCGTTCATGGCCACCGCACCGCCCACGGTCGCCGGAATACCGGCGAGATCTTCCAGACCGGCAAGACCCTTCCGGGCACAGGCGCGGACCAGGCGCATGAGCGGCAGGCCGCCGCCAACCCTGACCCTGCCTTCACCCAGGAATTCCGAATCGCGCAAGGCGCCTGTATGAATCACCGCGCCGCGAAAGCCTCCGTCTCTTATCAGCAGGTTGCTGCCGGTTCCAAGGGGCAGCCAGGGCACATCGACCCGCGCCAGAAGCCGCAGCGACGCCAGCAGTTCCGCCTCGTTTCGCGGTGCGATGAAAATATCGGCGGGGCCACCAATGCGCCAGGTGGTGTGGCGGCGCAAAGGTTCGCCGACCAGCACCGGTCCCTGCAGAATGTCGCGCAATTCGGCGGCCAGAAAATTCATCTCAGCCTCGCTGCTTGAGCCATTCGGCCAAAGTTTCGCCAACCTGCCAGACATTGCCGGCCCCCAGGGTCAGCACCAGGTCGCCAGGCTTGACAACCTGTTGCAGATGCGCCATCACCGCCTCGGCATCCGGGCAGAAATGGACCTCGCGATGACCGTGTCCGGCGATACCCTCGGCCAGCAGGCGGGCCTCGACCCCGGGAATCGGAGTCTCGCCGGCGGCATAGATATCCATCACCACCAGATAATCCGCCTGATAGAACGCGGTCACGAATTCATCGAACAGCGCTTGGGTGCGGCTGTAGCGATGCGGTTGGAACACCGCGACAATGCGGCGGTTCCACCCGGTACACGCAGCGGCCAGGGTCACCTTGATCTCGGCGGGGTGATGGCCGTAATCATCCACCACCATGATGTCCTGCCCCTGGTATTTGGGCTGGAAGCGCCGCTGCACACCGCAGAAATCGCGAAAGCCTTCGGCGATCCGGTCAAAAGGGATTTCCAGTTCGCGGGCGACGGCCACGGCAGCCAGCGCGTTGAGCACGTTATGCCGCCCCGGCATGCGGATCGACAACTGCCCGAGGCGTTCGCCCTGATAACAGACCGTAAAGGTGGTCCGCTCTTCCTGATGGCAAACATCCAGTGCGTTGTAATCGGCCTGGGTAGTCATGCCATAGGTGACGAAACGCTTGCGCACCTGGGGGATCAGGGACTGCACGTTGGCATCGTCAAGACACAGCACCGCCACGCCGAAAAAGGGAATTTTGTTAATGAAGTCGACGAAGGTCTGCTTGATCTGATCCAGGTCGGCGTAATAATCGAGATGATCCGCGTCGACATTGGTGACCACGGCAATGGTCGGCGACAGCTTGAGAAACGAGCCGTCCGATTCGTCGGCTTCGGCAACCAGAAACTTGCCCTGTCCGAGTTTGGCGTTGGAGCCGATGGAATCGAGCCGCCCGCCGATCACCACGGTCGGGTCGATGCCGGCCCGGGACAAAACGGTGGAAACCATGCTGGTGGTCGTGGTTTTGCCGTGGGTGCCAGCCACCGCGATGCCATATTTCATGCGCATCAGTTCTGCCAGCATTTCCGCACGCGGAATCACCGGGATCAGCCGCCGGTGGGCTTCGACCACTTCAGGATTTTCGGGCTTGACGGCTGTCGAGGTCACGACCACATCCGCTTCTCCGAGGTTTTCGGCAGCATGCCCATAGGCAATGACACCGCCAAGATCGGTCAAGCGGCGGGTGATCTCGGTTTCCCGGAGGTCTGAACCGCTGACCCGATAACCAAGGTTAAGCAGCACCTCGGCGATACCGCTCATGCCGATGCCGCCGATACCCACAAAATGTATGGTGCGAATTTTTCCGTACATAAACCGAATATTGACTTTCCCCGCTCAGAGCGGTGTTAAAAAACCGGTCAGTGTCTGTCGTACACGGAGCGACAAACGTTGAGAATGCGGTCGGCGGCCCCGGCAATGCCCAGCGACCTGGCCGCTGCCGCCATGTTCATCAGTTGCGAACGATTGTCGAGCAAATCGCTGACGAGGCTCGCCAGGTGTTCGGCGGTCAGATCAGGTTGCGGCAGAACCAGCGCCGCCCCCTTTCTGGCCATCGCCCGGGCGTTGATGGTCTGGTGATCCCCGGCCGCATGCGGATAGGGTATCAGAATCGCGGCCCGCCCGCAGGCCGCCAGTTCCGCCAGGGTGGTAGCGCCGGCGCGGCACACCACCAGGTGCGCCCGGGTGTAGGCGGACGCCATGTCGTCAATAAAAGGCACCACGGTTGCCTGAGGCCAGCCGGCCTCCGCATAGCCCTTTTGCACCCGCTGCAAATCCTCGGAGCCGGTCTGGTGCACGATCGTCAGCCTCTCCCGCCACCGGGAGAGCAACGGCAGGGCCGCCAGCACCGCGTCGTTGATGGCGCGGGCGCCGCGACTGCCGCCGAAAATCAGCAGTTCGGGCTGGTCGCCGCCGGGTGGAGAACTGGCTTCCATACCCTTGCGCAGGGGATTGCCGGTAACGATGGTGGTGGCGCGATGGAAGGCCCGCTCCGCTTCTGAAAAAGACAGGCAGACACAGCGTGCCCAGCGTCCCAGCAGGCGATTGGTCAGCCCCGGCCAGGCATTCTGCTCATGAATCACGGCGGGAATGCCCTTGAGCCGTGCCGCCACCAGCAGAGGCGCCGAAGCGTAGCCGCCGACACCGAGCACCACGTCGGGCCTGAATTCCCGCAGGATGCGCAATCCCTGCCAGACACTCCGTACCAGGCAGGGGACCATGCCGAGCTTGCCCAGCAGACCCCGATTGACAAAACCGCGGATATCAATAAACCGCAGCGGCATGCCAAGGGCGGGAATCACCCGGGCCTCGATGCCGCGCGTGGTACCGACAAACAGTACCTGTGCGGTCGGATCCTGTTCGATAAGCCGCTGCGCCAACGCCACGGCCGGAAACAGATGTCCGCCGGTACCTCCACCTGCCAGCAGCAGTCTCATGCCCGTCCCTCCTTGACCTGACTCGAGACATTCAGAAGTATGCCCACGGCGACCAGCGAAGCGACCAGACTGCTGCCGCCATAGGAAAGAAACGGCAATGCAAGTCCCTTGGTCGGCAACAACGAAGTCACCACTGCCATATTGGTAAACGCTTCGAGCCCCAGCAGCAGGGTCAGACCGAAGGCAAGATAGCGGCCGAAATCATCGGGCGCCATCCACGCAATGCGCAATCCCAACCAGACCAGCACCAGAAACAGCAGCGCAATGGTCAGCACGCCGATGAAGCCGGCCTCTTCGCCCACCACCGAAAAAATGAAATCGGTATGCGCCTCGGGCAAAAAGAACAGCTTCTGCTGACTCTGTCCGAGGCCCTGCCCCTTCCAGCCACCGTTGGCAAATGCGATGAGGCTCTGGGTTATCTGAAACCCCTCGTCGGAGGGGTATTTCCAGGGATCCATGAATGCCATCATGCGGCGCCGGCGGTAATCGACCCGCCAGATGGCCACATACAGGGCCGGCAGCGCCGGCAGAATGGAGAGCAGCAGGTGCCGGAGGCAACTGCCGGCGATCAGCATCATCCCCATCGCCACCGCCCCCATGGTCATGGCGCTGCCGAGATCCGGCTGCAGCATCAGCATCAGCAGCATCATGCCCAGAATGACCAGATAAGGCAGCACGCCAAGCTTGAAAGTGCGCAGGTTCTTTTCCGGCTTGCGGGCCAGCGAATGCGCCATGAACAGCACCAGAGCCAGCTTGGCCAACTCCGACGGCTGCATGGTGAAACCGGCTATGCGGATCCAGCGGGCGGCGCCGCCGGCGGTGGATCCGATACCTGGCACCAGCACCAGGGCAAGGCCGATGGTGCTGACCAGCAATCCCAGAGCGGCGAACTTCCGCAGCCGATGGTAATCGCAGCGCATCAGCCCGACCAGCAGCAGCATGCCGAACAGGGCATAGGCGCCCTGCCGCTTGAGGAAATAGAAACCGTCCTTGTAATGTTCCGCCGCCATAATGGAGGAAGACGAATAAACCATCAGCACACCGATGGCGGTAAGTACCGCCGTTACCGCCAGCAGCCAATAATCGTATCCGCCACGCTCGGTCATGCGCTCAGCCCCTTGATTGCAATGCCTGAACCGCGCGACAGAAGACTGCCCCACGTTCGGCATAGCTGCGGAACATATCAAAACTTGAACACCCCGGGGATAGCAGCACGGTTCCTCCCGGAGCGGTCAGATCAAAGGCCATCTGCACGGCTTCCTCCAGGGTCGCGGCACGCAGAATCCCGGTCAGTCCGGAAAAAGCCTGCTGCATCCGGTCCGCAGCCTGACCTATAAGGATCAGATGCGCAACCTTGTCACGCATCAATTGCGCCAGGGGCGCGTAATCTCCGCCCTTGTCCTTGCCTCCGGCGATCAGGGTCACAGGGGCTTCCAGTCCGGCAAGACTTTTGACCACGCTGCCGACGTTGGTTCCCTTGGAATCATCGTACCAGGTGACCCCGTCGAGCTCCCGCACCCTGACCATGCGGTGATCGAGGCCGGAAAAACCGCATACGGCCTGCCATGCCAGATCGGCGGGGCAGCCCTCCAGCAGCGGCGCGATGAGGGCGGCCATGGCGTTTTCCACGTTGTGAAGCCCTTTCAGGCGCAGTTGCGAAACGGCAAAGCGCTGCTCGCCACCGTCAAACCGCCAGACGATGTCCTGCCCGTCAAAGCCCATGCCCTGCTGCAACACACGGCTTGAGGAAAAGCAGATCTTGCGGCAGGGCAGCGCTTCAGCGCAACGCATCACCAGCGCATCGTCGGCATTGAGGATCGCCACGTCGGCGGCCGTCATATTTTCAAACAGACGCAGTTTCGCCGCGACATAACTTGCCATGTCGGGATACCGGTCGAGATGATCTTCGGTCAGGTTGAGCAGCAGGCCGTACCGTGGCCTGAAGGTCTCGATGGCTTCCAGCTGAAAAGAGGATATTTCCGCCACGATCCAGTCCCAGTCGCTGTTCCGGGTGGCTTCGATAAGCGGTGTGCCGAGGTTGCCGCCGACAAAAGCGCGACGATTCCAGCGCTGCAGGATTTCACCCACCAGACAGGTGGTGGTGGATTTGCCGTTGGTGCCGGTGATGGCGATCATGGGAGCCGCCAGTTCGCGGGCGGCGATCTCGATTTCACCGAGCACCGGCACCCCGGCGGCCATGGCGCCTGCCACGGCGGGCACGTCCAGGGCAATGCCGGGGCTGATCGCCACCAGATCTGCAGCTGCCATCAGCGCCGCGTCGTGACCGCCGCAATCGAACCGCACGCCACGCGCCGCCAATTCGTCGACTCCGCCGATATCTTCCCGGCGGCGGCTGTCGGAAAGGGTGACGTCGGCTCCACGATCAAGAAAAAAGCGCGCCAGCCCCAGGCCCGTACAGCCGGCGCCGACAACGATCACATGTTTTCCCGCATATGCGGACATGGTTACCTCAGCTTCAGGGTGGAAAGCGCCACCAGCGCAAGAATGATGCTGATAATCCAGAATCGCACGATGATTTTCGGCTCGGCCCATCCCTTGAGTTCAAAATGATGATGAATGGGCGCCATGCGGAAAATCCGCCGGCCCAGCAGCTTGAACGAAGAGACCTGTACGATGACGGACAACGCCTCTACCACGAAAATGCCACCGACGATAACCAGTACGATCTCCTGTTTGGTAATGACCGCGATGGTACCGAGGGCGCCACCCAGTGACAGACTGCCGACATCACCCATGAACACCTGGGCCGGATAGGTATTGAACCAGAGAAAACCAAGGCCGGCGCCCACCATGGCGCCGCACAGCACCGCCAGTTCCCCGGCCCCCTGCACGCTGCTGATCTGCAGGTACTCGGAAAGCCGGGCATTGCCCGCCAGATAGGCGAACAGCAGATACGTACCCGATGCAATGATGGTCGGTCCGATGGCCAGGCCGTCGAGACCGTCGGTCAGGTTCACCGCATTGCTGGCACCAACGATGACCAGCACCGCGAAGGGAATGTACAGAAGCCCAAGTTCCGGCCGCAATCCCTTGAAAAAAGGAAACGCGAGGGTGGTCTGGAAAGGTTGGTAAACATACAGTACAAACCCGGCGGTAGCGGCAATCAGCATCAACCAGAACATCTTCTGCCGGGCCGAGAGGCCATCACTGTTGCGCAGCTTGACCTTGCGGTAATCGTCGATAAAACCGACCGCGCCAAACCCCACGGTGACCAGCAGGGTCACCCAGACATAGATATTGCCCAGGTCGGTCCATAGCAGGGTCGGCAGCACGATGGCCAGCAGGATCAGGGTGCCGCCCATGGTTGGCGTGCCTTCTTTTTTGAAATGGGACTGGGGTCCGTCCTTGCGGATGCTCTGCCCGATCTGCAGTCTGGATAATTTGTCGATGAGCCAGGGACCCATGATAAACGAAATCATCAACGCCGTGATGGTCGCGTAAATCGCCCTGAAGGTGATATAGCGGAAAATGTACAGCGCCGAAAACTGTTCATGCAGCGGATAAAGCAGATGGTACAGCATCCTTGGGTCTCCTAATGCCCGGCGGACGGGCGTCCGTCCTTGGCGCGCAGGCCATCACATATTTTTTCCATGGTCATGCCGCGCGACCCCTTGACCAGCACCCGGTCCCCCGGGCGCAACAGATCCTGCAGCAGGCTTACAGCCTCCTGATGGTTCTTTACAACCCACACCGATTGCGGCGGCAAACCGCCCTGCCGCGCGCCGGCGGCGGTATCCTCGGCCCTCTGGCCGAGAAGAATCAGCAAATCGGTGCATTTCGATGCCTTCAGGCCGGTCTGGCGGTGCAGACCGGCGGCGGCCTCACCAAGCTCCAGCATATCGCCCAGCACCGCGATGCGGCGACCGCTGCCGGGCCGATCGTCCAGAACCGTCAACGCCGCTTCGACAGCCAGGGGGTTGGCATTGTAATAATCCTCCAGCAAAGTGGCGCCGCTGGCGAGTTCCGTCACTTTCATGCGTCCGCTGCAGGAGCGGAAATTTTCCAGGCCCTGAACGATCTGCGCGCCGTCAACCTTCAGGCCATGCGCCGCCGCCGCGGCGGCCAGGGCGTTGCAGACGTTGTAGCGTCCGGGCACCGACAACCGTACCGGCCAGACCTTTTCGTCCAGCAGCAGATCAAAACGCATGCCGTCGCCATCCGCGGTCAACCCCTCGGCACGCACCTGCGCTTCGGATCCGCAACCAAATATCAGGCGGCGCACGCCGTTGGCGACAGGCAGTTGCAGCACCCGCGGGTCATCCCTGTTGATCACTGCAGTGCCGCCAACCGGCAAAGCGGCAAACAGTTCGCCCTTGGCTCGCGCCACGCCGTCCAGGGTCAGCAGGGTTTCCAGGTGTGCGGGGCCGACGTTGGTGACGATGCCGACATCGGGACGGCTGATCTCGGCCAGGCGGGCGATTTCGCCGCGAGCGCTCATGCCGAGTTCCAATACCGCCCAGCCATGGTCGGCCTCGAGACGCAACAGGGTATGAGGCAATCCAATGAGATTGTTGAAATTGCCTTCGGTCTTGAGTCCGGGGCCGCGCAGGCCGAGAATGCCGGCGAGCATTTCCTTGGTGCTGGTTTTTCCGGAGGAACCGGTGACCGCCACCACCGGCCCGTCGAAATCCTGGCGCACGGCCGCCGCCAGATCACCCAGCGCCCGAAGGGTGTCCGCCACACGAACAACCGGCACAGGCAAGCCCGCGACCACCTCTTCGCTCAAACAGGCGCTGGCACCGCCGCGAACGGCCTGCACCAGATAATCGTGGCCATCGAAGCGGGGGCCGCGCAGAGGTACGAACAGATCCCCGGGACGCAGCGAGCGGCTGTCGGTGGACACGCCGGTAACGATCGCGGCAGCCCGATCGGGGATCAGGGTGCCGCCGGTGATCGAGGCGATTTGTATCAGGTCGAAACGCATTTTCCCTCCACCGATGCCAGAGCCTTGCGCAACTCCTCGCGATCGTCGAAATGCAGGCGCTGCGTGCCGATGATCTGGTAATCCTCATGGCCCTTGCCGGCCACCAGCAGCACATCGCCGGGCTGCAGCACACTGACGGCGAAACCGATGGCTTCGCGGCGGTCGCACAGGGTCAGGTATCCCCGGCCGACAGCCTCATGGACCTGCTTCAGGGACCAGGGACCGGCATGCACCCGTCGCAACCCCTCTTCAACCTGGGTTATGATGCTCAGCGGCTCTTCACTGCGGGGGTTGTCCGAGGTCAGGATGGCCAGATCGGCCAATCGGCCCGCCACTTCACCCATGACCGGCCGTTTACCGGCGTCGCGGTCGCCACCGCAACCAAACACGCACAACAACCGCCGCGGACCAAGCTGGCGCAGTGTTGTCAGAACGTTTTCCAGGGCATCACCGGTGTGCGCGTAATCCACCAGCACCAGCGCACCGATCCGATTCGGGACGCTTTCCAGACGACCGGGCACCTGCGGCGCGGCGCCAAGGGCTTCGGCGATCGGCCCGGGCGGCACATTCAGGGCAACGCCCACGCCCGCGGCGCACAATAGATTCTGCACATTATAGTTGCCGATCAACGGCGACCGCAAACGGGCCATGCCGGCAGGAGTACGCATTATGGCGCTGATGCCGTGCAGAGAGATGGACACCTGTTCGGCGCCGACCGCGCACGACGGCGTCAGACCACAACCGACCACCGCCGGCAGCATGCCGGCAAGCCGGGCGCCCCAGGGGTCGTCGAGGTTGACCACCGCCTGCCGCGGGCAACGTTCGCCCAGCCCCGTAAAAAGCCTGAGCTTGGCGCTGAAATAGTTTTCCAGGTCACCATGGTAATCGAGGTGTTCCGGCGTCAGGTTGGTGAACACGCCAACATCGAAAAACACGCCATCCACCCGCCGCTGCTCGAGGGCGTGGGATGACACCTCCATAACCAGTGCATCGGCACCCATCCGCCGGAACTCGGCGATGGTGGCCATCAGATCCACCGACTCGGGAGTTGTATGGCTGGAAGGCAGCCGCTGATCTTCGAAACGGTAATCAACGGTTCCCATGACGGCCGGACGATAACCCGCCTTTTTTAGCAGCGCTTCGAGCAGATAACTGATCGTGGTCTTGCCGTTGGTGCCGGTGATTCCCACCACCAGCATATGCCTGGTGGGCTCGCCGTAAAAAGCGGCGGAGGCCAGGGCCATGGCCCGGCGGGCATCCCTGACCTGCAGGCCGGTAACCCCGGCAGGCAATGGCCGAGGGTCCTCCATCACCACCGCAATGGCGCCCCGCTCGACGGCCGCCGCGATAAACCGGTGCCCATCGACGCTGGCGCCGCGCAGGGCAAAGAACACCCCGCCCGGAGAAACGCGCCTGGAATCGAAATACAGCCCGCTTATATCCCCGGCAACCGGGCCGGTGATATCGCAGGGATCGATACTCTGACAGAGGATGGAAATATTCATGGAAACGGTGATTTTCCTTTCCTCAGAGGAAAAAGTCAAAGGGATTTTTCAAGCTGGCGGCTCCAGTTTTACCCAGACTTCGTCGCCGTAACGTATGGTCTCTCCGGGGTTCGGAAACTGGTCGACCACACGCCCTGATCCCCTGATCCGGATATTGAGCCCGAGACGATCCATGAACTGCAGAACCTGCCGACAACTCATGCCGAAACATTGGGGCATGACCGGCAGGCCTTTTTCGGAAACCTGCAATGTCTGCACTTCACCGGTGGTGATGGCCTCCCTGGTCTCCATGGTTTCCGGTGGCAGGGGCGGGTCCATTTCCGCCTCGCTGGGCGGCACCCCAAGATAGCGCAGCGCCTGACCGGCAATGCGCGAAAACACCGGGGCAGCCACAAGACCTCCGTACACCTGCGAACGGGGTTCATCGACCATCACCATGATCACCAGGCGGGGATTCTCCACCGGGGCAAATCCGACAAAGGAAGCCACCCGCTTGTCCGCCGAGTATCCTCCGGTTACCGGATCGACTTTTTGCGCCGTGCCGGTTTTCCCCGCGACCCGATAGCCGGGAACCGACGCCAGCGTGCCGGTACCGCCGTCGCGTGTGACCAGTTCCATCAGGCCGCGGATCCTCCCCGCAACCTGCTCGGAGACGACTCGCCGCAACACCCGGGGTTCGTTGCGTTGCACGACTTCGCCGTGATCGTTCACGATCTGCCGGACCAGGCCGGAGTGCATCAACAATCCGCCGTTGGCGATGGCGGCAGTGGCGCGGGCCAGCTGCAGCGCCGTCACGGTCATGCCCTGGCCGAAGGAGACGGCCGCCAGGTCGCCTTCAAACCAGAGTTCCGGCTTGCGTAACTGACCGGTAGCCTCACCGGGAAAATCGATGCCGGTCCTGTCTCCGAACCCGAACTTCCGCAGATAGTCGAAATAGCGTCGACGTTCCAGAATCTTGCCGATTTTGGCGGAGCCGATATTGGAACTGAGCCGCAGCACATCGGCAACGCTCAAAATATCGTGAGGGTGATGATCGTGAATCGTCATCCCCCCCACCCGGTAAGCGCCATTCTCGCAGTTGATCAGTTGCTCCGGCCGCACCAGGTTTTCGTTCAGAGCCGCCGCAACCAGGAACACCTTGAGGGTCGAACCCGGTTCGAATTCATCACAGACGGCCCGGTTTCGACGGCTGGATGCGGGAAACCGGCCAAAGGCATTGGGATTGTAGGTCGGCTGATTGGCCATGGCGAGGATATCCCCGCTGGCCGGATCGACAATGACGACGCAGCCGGCCCGCGCCTTGTTCTCCTGCAGGGCTTTGGCCAGCTCCTTTTCCGCCAGGTACTGAAGATTGCGATCAACGGTGAGATAGAGGCTGTTGCCGTCACTGCCCCCCTGGATCACCTTGTCGCTCGCGCCCATCCCTTTGCGGCGCCCGTCCTTGGCAGCGACCAGAAATCCTTCCTGGCCCTGCAGCTGACTGTCATAAAAACGTTCCAGCCCCTCCAGACCACGCGGATCCAGCCCGGTAAACCCGAGCAACTGGGCGGCCAGATGCCCGTTGGGATAAAAGCGCTGATGTTCCTTGGTAAAAGCGATGCCAGGCAGCTTCAGACCACGAATCCGCGCGCTCTGCTCCGGCTGCATCTTGCGCTTCAGCCAGACGAAACTGCGGTTGGATGTCAGTTTTTTACGCAACGTCCCCGAGCTCTGCCCGAGCAGCCGGGACAGGGCTCGCACAGTGCCGTCGACATCCTCGATGCGCAACGGTTCGGCAAAAACCGAATCGATGCTGATGCTGCGGGCCAGTTCCGCGCCGTTGCGATCGAAAATGCCTCCCCGTTTTGGCGTCAGCGGAACAATCCGCTTGTACTGCTTTCGGGCACGCGCGGCAGTTGCATCCGCATCGATGACCTGCAGCCAGAAACCGCGCCCCACAATCGCCAGAAAAAAGAGCGTAAAACCCACTCCCATCAGGACAATGCGGATTTTGCAACTTTTCTCCGGCGTCAGTTTCATCGGACAATAATCACCTGGCGGGGTTCCGGATAATGGAGATTCAGCCTGGTGGTGGCAACGCGTTCGAGATGGGCGGGGTTTTTAAGTGTCGCGACTTCCAGTCGCAGGCAGTTCTCTTCGCGCTGCAGATCGAGCAACTGGCTTTCATAACTGGAAATGGCATATCCCAGCTCAATGAACTGGCTGCAGGACCAGATATAGAAAACGCCGGCTGCGACCAGAGCTATCAGAAAAACCATGAATTGCCCGACCGAAAAACGCCGCTTGAAAAGACTGCCGATGACAATTCCGGGCAGCACGCGCTGGGTGGAAAACGACATAACAAACCTCCCGTCATACCAGGGCCGCATAGCGGCAACATTGGATCCTAAAGCCGGCGAATCGCTCTGAGTACGGCACTTCGTGCGCGCGGATTGGTTGCAACCTCGAGATCGGTGGCCCGCAACCCTTTACGGGTCAGCAACACCGCCTCGGGCTTGCGGCCGCAGACACAGACCGGCAACCCCGGCGGGCATGTGCATGTCTGCACAGCCGCGCGAAAAAACTGCTTGACGATGCGATCTTCCAAAGAATGAAAACTGATCACCACCAGCCTGCCACCCGGCCTGAGTACAGCCATGGCACGCCGCAACCCGTCCCGCAGACTGTCCAGTTCGGCATTCACGTAAATGCGCAGAGCCTGAAACACCCGCGTGGCCGGATGAATACGCGCCGGAACCCGCCCCCCCGGCACCGCGTCGCGCACCAGTTCGGCCAGCTCCCGGGTGGTGAGCAGCGGCGCCTCGGCGCGCACCTTTTCGATGCGCCGGGCAATGCGGCGCGCATGGCGTTCTTCCCCGTAGTCACGGAATATCCGCGCCAGTTCCTCCGGCGGCAGAAAATTGACCGCATCGGCGGCGGTCGTTCCGCCGGAAGTGTCCATGCGCATGTCGAGAGGGGCATCCGTCTGAAAGGAAAATCCGCGTCTTGCCGTATCGAGCTGGAAGGAGGAGACGCCGAGATCGAGCAGAATGCCATCCACGACATCGACGCCGAGTTCCTCCAGAACGCGGTCGATGTCGGCAAAATTTCCGTGACGCAACAGCACCCGGTCGCCAAAGGTCGCCAATCCGCGACCGGCCGCGGCGAGGGCTTCCCGGTCCCGGTCCAGGCCGATGAGGCGGCCGTCGGGCGCCGTGGCTTCAAGGATCAGGCGGGCATGCCCGCCGCCACCGACGGTGCCATCGACAAACACCTCTCCAGGCCGGGGCGCAAGACATTCCAGCGCTTCTTTGGGCATGACCGAACTATGTTGGAAATCCTCAGAAGCCATGGCCTAAAACCCGAGATGTTTGAGTGTCTGCGATTCGTTTTTGAGCAGTTCCTCGGCCTGTTTGCGCATTTCAGCGTGTTTGGCACGGTTCCAGATCATGATCTTGTCGATGGAGCCGACCACCACGATTTCCCGGATTTCCGATTCAAGACCGGCATAACAGCGTTGTGCCTTGGTCAGCTGGATGCGGCCCTGCTTGTCGAAGGAGCATTCCACCGCCGGCGAGATCAACGCCAGGTTGATGGCATCCTTCAAATCACTGGCAGGCAGCGCCTCCACCTTTTCCAGGACCTTTTCCCACTCCTGCAGGGGATAGGCGGCCAGCCCGCCATCTCTCTGGGTAACCATGAGACGGTCATCGCCATAGGTGGCGCCGAGCGTTTCCCGGAACCTTGCCGGAATGCTCGCCCTCCCCTTGCCATCGATGGCGTTATTGAATTCACCCTTGAACAGCATGGCACGTCCCAGGCCCGGTTTGACACAATTTAACACTTTGTGGCCAACTATAACGAGCACTCCCCACCTTGTCAAGGCGTTTATTCTAATTTTTTAAGGGTTTAGAGCATCGCCGAAACAAAAAAAATCCCCTTGCCGGGGATTTTTTTTGTTGCTTCCAAAAGACGCTCGTAGACGGGCTATTGCGGAGGCATCTGCAGCTCGATTTCTTCGATACGGTGATCCAGAACCTGGCGCGCGGTCAACCGGATCTCCCCCACCTGGCAACTGTCTCCCGGATGGGGGATGGTGCCCAACTCACCGAGCATGAAGCCGGCCAGAGTCGACGCGTGTTCTTCGGACAGGCCGAGATCGAAGCGCTGATTGACGGCTCGCAGCGGGATACTGCCATCGAGCAGGTAACGACCGGATCCCAGTTCGCAGATCAGGTCTTCATCGATATCGTATTCGTCCCGGATTTCGCCGACGATTTCCTCGACCACGTCTTCCAGGGTCACGATGCCTTCCATGCCGCCGTACTCATCCACCACCACCGCCATGTGCACCTGACGGCGCTGAAACGCTTGCAGCAGGGTGTTGATCCGCTTCGCCTCGGGCACGAAAAAAGGTTTGCGCGCCAGTTTTTCCAGGGAAAATTCGTCGGCCCGGTGCACATAGCGCAGGATATCCTTGGAATGAATGATGCCGATGATATTGTCCAGGGACCCCTGGTAAATCGGGAACCGGGAATGGCTGGACTGCTGCACGGCGCTCAAGACCTCGGTAAAGGAATCGGAAACCTCCAGGGCCACGACTTCGGTGCGCGGAATCATCACATCCCGCACGCTGATCTGGGAAAGATCGAAAATCCCGTCCAGCATGCGCCGTTTGTCTTCGCCGACCACGCCGCTCTGCTCGCCAACGCTTATCAGGGTCCGGATTTCATCCTCGGAAATAACGGGTTTCGGCTCGCTTTTGACAAACAGGGTCAACAGTCGGGAAAGGCCCGTTACCAGCCATACCACCGGACGCAACACCAGCATCACAAGCATGATGGGGCGCAGCACCAGAAAAGAAACCCGTTCAGGATGACGGGCCGCGAAGGTCTTGGGGCAGACCTCGGACACGATAAGAAGAACCGGCGTCAAAATAAGGATGGTCATCAGCTCGCCACGGTCGCCGAACAACTGCACGAAAAAAGTGGTTGCAAATACCGAAGCAGCGATGTTGACCAGGTTGTTGCCAACCAGGATGGCCCCCAGCAGATCGTCGGGGCGGCTGAGTATCCTTTCAAGCTGGTGCGCGCCACGCTGCTGCTTGTGCACAAGATACTTGACCCGCAGCGAGTCGAGGGACAGCAGAGCCGTTTCCGATCCGGAAAAAAAAGCCGAAAACAGCAGCAGCAGCAGTAAACCGGACACATAGAAAATATAGTCTTGCATCAGCACCTTCCGGCATCATGAATTTTCGCCCATAAATAACGGGCAGGAGTTTACCCCAGAAGCGCGGGGATTACAATCGCGCGGGATCGTGCATGTTTGAAATATGGCCTGCCCTGTGCTATAAGGCGCTCAGCACGCCATCACGACCGTCCCGGACCCTCTGCGAGGTATTCATGAACAAGGCCGAAGCCAAAAGCCGCCACCGGCAGCTGTGCGCCGAGCTGCACCGCCACAACCTGCTTTATTATACCCACGACCGTCCGGAAATATCGGATGCCGAATACGACCAGCTTTTCCGGGAACTCCAGGAACTGGAACAGGCCCATCCCGAACTGGTGACGCCCGCCTCGCCCACCCTGCGGGTAGGCGCGGCGCCGCTGGTACAGTTCGAGCCGGTGCGCCACGCGTTGCCGATGCTGTCCCTTGAAAACGCCCTCAACGAGGCGGAATTGCGGGATTTTGACGCCCGCGTAAAACGCTTCCTGGGCCGCGAACAAACCGTGCGCTACGTCTGCGAACTGAAGATCGATGGCGTAGCGGTGGAGCTGGTCTATCGTGACCGCGTCCTTGCCGTCGGCTCTACCCGTGGCGACGGCGCCACCGGCGAGGGTATCACCGAAAATCTGCGCACCATCCCTTCCATCCCCCTGGTTTTGAGCGGCGACGCCCCCACGCTACTGGAAGTTCGGGGCGAAGTGTATATCGATCTGGGCGATTTCCAGACCTTCAATCAGGAACGGCAGGAAGAAGGCCTGCAGGTGTTCGCCAATCCTCGCAACGCGGCTGCCGGCAGCTTGCGCCAGCTCGACTCGTCGGTAACCGCCAGGCGGCCCCTGAAAATTTTCTGCTACGGCATCGGCCAGTTCTCCGGTGCGTTGCCGACCAGTCACCACGAACTGCTGCAGCAACTTCACCAGTGGGGACTGCGCGTGAATCTGGACCACACCCGGACCTTCGAGGGGATCGAGCCGGTCGTGGACTATTTCCGGCAACTGCAGGACATGCGCGACCGGCTGCCTTACGAAATCGACGGCCTGGTGGTAAAAGTCGACGAACTGGCCCTGCAGCGCGAACTGGGAGAAAAAACCCGTTCCCCGCGCTGGGCCATCGCCTGCAAATTCCCGCCGCGTCAGGCCGTTACCATAGTCGAGGATATCATCCTGCAGGTCGGACGCACCGGCGCCATCACCCCCGTGGCCCAGCTCAGGCCGGTGGAAGTCAGCGGCGTCACCGTGTCGCGCGCCAGCCTGCACAACTGGGACGAAATCGCCCGACTGGATGTCAAAATCGGCGACACGGTGATCGTGGAACGTGCCGGAGATGTCATACCGGATATTGTCAGGGTGTTGATGGAGCACCGCAACGGCAGTGAGCGCAGCGTGCCTCTGCCGCAATACTGCCCGGTCTGCGGCGGACCGGTGGCAAAACTTGAGGGCGAAGTGGTCCCTCGCTGCCAGGAATTGTCCTGTCCGGCACGCCTGCGCGAATCGATCAAGCACTTCGTCTCCCGCCGTGCCATGGACATTGACGGCCTCGGCGAACGCACCATCGAGCAACTGCTCAGGCTGGAGCTCATCGACAGCGTGGCGGACCTCTACCGGCTTACCCGGGAAGACCTGCTGCGCTGCGAAAGACTGGCCGACAAATCGGCGGACAAACTCCTGAAAGCCATTATAGCCAGCAAATCCCGCCCGCTCGGGCGCTTCCTCTTCGCCCTGGGAATCCGCCACGTGGGGGAGCACCTCGCCAGCCTGCTGGCCCGCCATTTCGGCTCACTGGAAGAAGTGTGCCGCGCAACACGCGAGGAGCTGCTTGCCATTCACGAAATCGGCCCCCAGGTGGCCGACAGCGTCATCGACTTTTTCGCCAAGACGCGCAACCGTGAAATCCTCTCCGCCCTGCAGAAGGCCGGCGTGGCGCCGCAAGTTGAAACCCGGCGCGGCAACGGCCCGCTGACCGGCAGGATCTTCGTTTTCACCGGCAGCCTGACCCGCCTCAACCGCAAACAGGCGCAGCAAACCGTCGAACGCCTTGGCGGACGCGCCAGCGGCTCCGTCAGCGGCAAAACCGATTGGGTAATCGCCGGAGAAGCGGCCGGCAGCAAACTGGACAAGGCGCGTGAACTGGGGATTCGCATTCTCAGCGAAGAGGAGTTCCTGCAGATGATGAGCGAAATGGAAAAAGCATGAAAGAGATGCGGGTAACGGTAAAAATCCAGGGCCGGGTGCAGGCAGTGGGGTTCCGCCATTTTACCCTCAAGACCGCCCTGCGGCTGGGACTCACCGGCTGGGTGCGCAACCTCCCCGACGGCGGCGTCGAGGCGGTGGCCGAAGGCACACGGGAACAGCTGGATGAATGGCTGGCGGTCCTGCAAGAAGGGCCACCGGCCAGCCGGGTTGAGGGCATGAGCATCCATCGGCAGGACGCCGACGGTTCTTTCGACCGCTTCGAGGTGCGCTTCTGAATCGCGACCTTGTCCCTACGCGTTTTCGTCATCCGGCAGGGTAAGGCTTTCCCTGTAAACCTCGCTGCCGGAAAGCCCGAACTGCCGGGCGACCTCCTTGACGATCTGACGCATGGGCAGATCGGTGTCCCTGCGCCATCGCAGCAGCGCTTCCGCTACCGTTTCCTTCGGCACCTGTGCGGAAGCGGGGCCGACCATCAACACAATTTCGCCGCGCACGCGGTCCCGTCCGAAGTATTCCACGGCCTGCCCGGCGGTTCCCCGGAACACCTCCTCGTGCAGTTTGGTCAACTCACGAACCACGGCAACTTCCCGGTCGTCACCCAGAGCTTCGGCCAGATCCTGCAAGGCCGCCCGCAGCCGATGGGGAGCCTCGTAAAATATCAGGGTACGCTTTTCCTCCCGCAAGGCATGCAGCAATTTGCGCCGCGCCACCGTCCTGGGTGGCAGAAAACCTTCGAAGGCGAACCGTTCCGTAGGCAGGCCGGACACCGACAACCCCGCGATCACCGCCGAAGCTCCGGGCACCGCTGTCACCGGAAGGTCATGATCGCGACAGGCCCGGACCAGCAGAAAGCCCGGATCGGAAATGGCCGGCGTGCCGGCATCGGTTATCAGCGCCACCGACTTGCCCTGTCGCAGCAGGTCGAGAATTTTCTCCCCCTTGAGGCTCTCGTTATGGGCGAAATAAGACGTCAGGGGCGTTGAAATGCCGTAATGATTGAACAGCTTGCGACTGTGGCGCGTATCTTCGGCCGCCACCAGATCGACCTCCCTGAGCACCCGCAGAGCCCGAAAGGTCATATCCTCCAGGTTGCCGATGGGAGTCGCCACCAGATACAGGGTTCCGGGAGTTGCCGTCTCACCCTTCACCGACAACTCCTTCAAGCTGATGCAAATCATCGAGCCACAATGCGGCACTGGCATCACTCGGCATGCGCCAGTCGCCCCGCGGTGACAGCACTACGCTGCCGACCTTGGGCCCGTCCGGCAGACAGGAGCGCTTGAACTGCTGGGAAAAAAACCGCCGATAAAAAGTTTTCAGCCAGTGCAGCAGTTGCGGGTCGCTGAAATCCCCGCCAAAAGCCTGTTTGGCAAGAAAAAAGATTTTTGAGGGCCGGTTCTGCAAGCGCACGGCGTGGTAAAGGAAAAAGTCGTGCAGCAGGTAGGGTCCGATCTTGTCTTCGGTGCGCTGTTTGATCTCGCCATTTTCATGGGGCGGCAGCAGTTCGGGCGAAACCGGAGTATCGCAGACATCGTGCAGAATCGCCGCAATCGCACCGCTGAATTCGGCATCGGCGCACCAGCTCACCAGATAACGCACCAGGGTTTTCGGCACACCGGTATTCACGGCGTACATGGACATGTGATCGCCGTTGTAGGTGCACCATCCCAGTGCCAGTTCCGACAGATCGCCGGTACCGATGAGCAGCCCGTTGACCTGGTTCGCGATATTCATCAGGATCTGGGTCCGTTCGCGAGCCTGGGAGTTTTCATAGGTAATATCATGCACGGACTCGTCATGCCCGATATCGGCAAAATGCTGGCGCACCGCGGCATCGATGGGAATGACCCGCAAACTGGTGCCGAGCATCTCCGCCAGGCGCTCGGCGTTGCTCCGCGTGCGCTGCGTGGTACCGAAGCCGGGCATGGTAATGGTTTCGATACCGGAACGGCTGAAACCGAGTTTGTCGAACGCCTTGACCGTAACCAGCAGCGCCAAAGTTGAATCGAGTCCGCCGGAAATGCCAATAACCGCACGGGTGGCACCGGTATGCAACAGCCGCTTGGCCAGGCCGGTGGTCTGGATGGCGAAGATTTCATGGCAGCGATGGGCCCGTTCCTCCACGGCCTGCGGCACAAAAGGCGTCGCCACCACGGGGCGCAGCAGTTGCTCGCAGGTCAGGTCGGCAAGGGAAAATTCGATCACCCGGAAGGACGCTTCGGAGCGGGAGGAGCCGTAACTGTTGTTTTTGAAACGCTCGTTGACCAGCCTTTCGATATCGAGATCAGCCACGATTATCTGACTATCGAACCGAAACCGCTCGGTCTCCGCCAGGATGGCGCCGTTTTCCGCGATCAGCGAATGACCCGAAAAGACCAGATCCGTACTGGATTCCCCCGGCCCCGAGGAAGCGTACACATAGGCGGCCAGGCAGCGCGCCGACTGCGCCTGCACCAGGGCGCGACGATACTCCATCTTGCCGAGAAGTTCCGGACTGGCGGAAAGATTCAGCAATAGGGTTGCCCCGGCAACGGCCAGGCGGCCACTGGGCGGGTTGGCGACCCAGGCATCCTCGCAGATTTCGATGCCGATCAGACAATCGGGCATGCTTCCCGCGCGAAACAGCAGATCATCGCCGAACGGGATGCGTTGACCTTCCCACTCCAGGTGCGTCGCCTCCAGGTCGGACGCCGAAGAAAACCAGCGCTCTTCGTAAAACTCCTGGGTGTTGGGCAAAAACCGTTTTGGCACCATCCCCCGGATTTCCCCGTCGGACAGAAAAACCGCACAGTTGTAAAGCCTGCCCCGAAAAGCGATGGGCGCCCCCACGACCAGGGTCACCCGGTGTTCGGAGGTAAAAGCTGCCAATTCAAGCAGGGCGCTGCGTGCCTTTTCGACCAGCAACGGTTGAAAAAACAGATCCCCGCAGGTATAGGCGGTCACACACAATTCGGGAAAAACGAAAAAACGGCAATCAGGAGTTTCCGCCACCAGATTGCGAATCTGTTCGCAATTGTAAGCCACATCGGCAACCCTGCAGGCCGGCGTACAGACTCCCACCCTCACATATCCATGCGACGCCATGCGAATATCCATAACAGTTCATCCTTCCGCGCGAGTTACGAGGGATTTTGCTGCCGGCATTGTAACCGGCGGGCGAGGCAAAAGCAATGCATGGACCTCGCCGGGATCATCTACCAGCCGTCCGCGTCGAAAGCAGCGGCAATATGCTGAATCCGCGCCGATTCGCCATCGCCAAGCACCGCCACGACATCGAACCGGGCCTGCAGTTTTTCGAGTCGCTGTTCGTTCACGTACCACTGGGCGGCACGCAGAATCTGTCGCTGTTTTGCCATGCCGACAGCCTCCTGCGGATAACCGCGGGAAAGCCCGCGCCGGGTCTTTACTTCCACAAACACGAGGGTGCGCCGACAGCGGGCAACGATATCGATTTCACCGACCGGGGTGCGGACATTGCGTCCCAGTATTTTCATCCCCTGCCGGATAAGATACGACGCCGCCACATCTTCCCCCCAGCGTCCAAGGCTCAGATGACGGCAGGTCATAGATACTCCCTGACCCCGCGAAACGTTTTCCGGTGCAGGGCGCAAGGCCCCGACCGGGCGATGGCTTCCCGATGCGCGGCGCTGCCGTAGCCCTTGTGCCCGGCAAAACCGTAGGCCGGATACCTGGCGTCGTAGGTAACCATCAAACGGTCGCGCACCACCTTCGCCAACACTGAAGCCGCCGCGATGGACAACGACCTGCTGTCTCCCTGCTTGAGCGTTTTCTGCGGCAAAGACACCGGCAGCGGAGTAATACCGTCCACCAGCAGATAATCGGGAGGTTGGGAAAGGCGGCCGACGGCACGTCGCATGGCGAGCAGGGTGGCCTGCAGAATGTTCAGGGTATCGATTTCTTCGGCATGCGCCAGGCCAATACCGTAATCCAGGGCCTGCTCGCGGATTCGGGGAAACAGCCGCTGCCGCAGCGTCGCGGAAATTTTTTTTGAATCGTCGAGTCCGGGCAGATCGAACTCGGCGGGCAGGATAACGGCGGCGGCCACCACCGGACCGGCCAGAGGACCGCGGCCGGCTTCATCGATGCCGGCAATCCGGCCAAATCCCTGACCGCGCAACTGCCGTTCGAAATGCAAAGGAGATATTTCTTCGGCGGGAAAAAGCTCGAGCATAAGCAATCCTGATCCAAAGATGCGGCGGCCGGCCCCAAGCGTACCCGGCAGGTTAACCGCGGCGCAAAGATCAGAAACAAAAGCCCCGGCATGCATCCGGGGCTTTTGTCGGCGAAACGGCTGATTACATGCGGCGCTTCTCGCGAATGCGCGCAGCCTTGCCCTGCAGTTTGCGCAGATAGTACAGTTTGGCGCGGCGCACCCGACCCACCATCACCAGTTCGATCTTTTCCACGGTCGGCGAATGCAGCGGAAAGACGCGCTCGACGCCCATGCCATCGGAGATTTTACGCACGGTGAACGTCGAACCCAGACCTTTATTGTGACGCTTGATGCAGACACCCTGAAACACCTGGATACGCTGTTTGTCGCCTTCCACGATTTTCACGTGAACCTTGAGAGTATCCCCGGCTTTGAAGGGGGGGATATTCTTCTTCATCTGTTCCATTTCCAAGCAATCGATAATATTCATTTTCATCCTCCTCTAGAGCGAGTCTTGGCATTTTTTGATTGATACTTCAGGCCGGCCTCACCAGCAGTCGATCCAGCATGATCGCCGCTGCGGCGCGCACCGGCAGATGATTATATCCGCCTCGTCCGCGGATCGGCTCCAGCACCGTCCATCCGCGTTGAAAAAGTTCCGGAGCAAGCCCCCAGCCGGTACCAAAAACCAGCAGCAGAGGATTTTTCTCGATCACCGCGGCGCACTCGGCGAAAGAAATGCCGTCCGCACGAGCAGCACCGGTCAAAACCGGCAGGGCATCAGGCCCCGCTTCGGCCCGCCAATCGGCGAGTGCTTCGTCGAGGGAGGCGACAATCCGGATCAAGGACAGCGCGGCTCCGCGATGGGCATTGTAGGACGCACCATGACCGTCAAGCCAATGTGACAGGATGCGCTTCACCAGTACCTGCTGCTCGACCACCGGCGTCACCACATAGAAGCGGGCGACCCCGTAGGTCCGCGCGGTGCGGGCGATATCATGCAGATCGAGGTTGGTAACCGCGGTGCTGACCACATCGCCGCGACGGTCGACCACCGGATGATGCACCAAGGCAACGGCAACGGGACGCTTCACGAGGCGCAATCCTCGCCTGTCTGACGCTGCACCTCGCGCAGCACCAGACGGTCCTCGTCGCTGAGGCACGCCGTTTCAAGCAACTCGGGACGCCGCAGCCAGGTGCGCAGAATCTGCTGCCGCCGGCGCCACGCGGCAATGGCGGCATGATTGCCCGACAACAGAACGTCGGGAACGCTCATGCCTTCAAAATCCGCGGGCCGGGTATATTGGGGATACTCCAGCAAGCCGTCGCTGTAGGAATCGCCGTCAGCGCTGTCGCGATTGCCAAGCACCCCGGGCACCAGCCTGGCAACGGCATCGATCATGGCCATGGCCGCCAGCTCACCGCCCGTCAGTACAAAATCGCCAAGAGAGAATTCTTCGTCGACCATGGTACGGATCCGCTCGTCGAATCCCTCGTAGCGACCGCAGAGAAAGATCAGGCCCTCCTGCTGCGCCAGTCGCCGGGCGTGCGCCTGGCGAAACGGCTGCCCCTGGGGTGTCATCAGCAGGACTTTGGATCCGGGTTGCCGACAGCGCAGCTCCCGCAGGGCTCTTGCCACAGGTTCGGGCTTGAGAACCATGCCATCGCCGCCACCGTAAGGCACATCGTCGGTGACCTTGTGCTTGCCTTGCGCCCAGTCGCGCAGATGATGCGCTGTTATCCGCACGAGGCCCTTGTCCACCGCCTTGCCAACAATACTGTCGGCAAAAGGCGAATCGAACATGCCGGGGAAAAGGGTCAGAACGTCAAAGACCATCATTCTTCCTCAACCAACCCCTCGGGCAGGTCGAACAGGACATACCGCTTTTCGAGATCAACCTCGACCAGGAATGCCGCCACGGCGGGCACCAGAACCTCGCCGTAGGCCCCGCGAATTACATAGATCTCATGCGCGGGCGTAGTAAAAATGTCGTCCAGGCGACCGATGTCTCCCAACCGGCGATCCCGCGCCGCCAGACCTTTGAGCTGGAACCAGTAATATTCACCGGCGGGCGCCGCAGGCACATCTTCCGAATGAACCGCGACCTCGCAACCGACAAGATGCTGCACGGCATCAATACTGTCAAGACCCGACAACGACACCAGCAGCTGCCCCTTGTGCCAGTCGGACTTGCGCCGCACGCACTCCAGCACCCTCTGATCATCCCGCAGGAAAACCAGTTGACGGATTCTGGAAAGCAGGCTCGCATCCCTGGCGCAACCGCGTACCTTGAGATCACCCCGCAACCCATGGGTACCGACAACGACCCCAAGGATAAGTAAAGCGCCTGGTTGCAGAACCATCACTCCATAATGTGCAGGGAAGCCCGTTTGGCTTCGCGAGTCGCCTTGGCATTTAGCAAAGTGCGCATCGCCTTGGCGGTGCGCCCCTGCTTGCCGATGATGCGCCCCATGTCTTCGGGAGCTGCCGCGAGCTTCAGGAGGACGCTGCCGTCCTCCCCCACCTCTTCGGAAACGGAAACCGCATCAGGATTTTCTACCAGGGATTTAGCGATGAATTCGATCAGCTCCTTCATAGTCATCGGTCCTTTGGAGAAAAGCGGCCCGTCAGGTCACCTGCCTGGAATCAGACTGCTCAGGCCTGCTTGAACTTGGCCCAAACACCCTGGCTGCGCAGCAGACGGCGAACCGTATCGGTCGGTTGGGCGCCTTTGTTCAGCCATTCAAGAGTCCGGTCTTCCTGCAGGTTGACCATCGACGGATTCTGCCGGGGATCATATTGTCCAAGTTTTTCAATAAAACGACCGTCGCGCGGGAAACGCTCATCCGCTACCACTACTTGGTAGAAAGGTTTTTTCTTGGCGCCACCGCGAGCCAGTCTGATTTTTACCGCCATGTGTTATTCCTCCTGGGTGTTTCAAAAACGTTTGTACGAATGTTGTTGAAGTATATCAGCTTCCTGAAGTTCCTTTGCCACTAAAAAGCGGGCCATGCGCGGCCCGCGCGACGTCGGCCAAACGGCGCGTCTGAGCACGGACCGGCGGAACCGGCCGGCCCGAAATTTTCTACATGGGCAAACCGCCCCTGCCCATCATGCCTTTCATGCCTTTGGGCCCGAGTTTTTGCAGCTTTTTCATCATCTTCTGCGCCTCGGTAAATCGCTTGACCAGCAGATTGACATCCTGCACCGTGGTACCGCTGCCCCGGGCGATGCGCAAACGGCGCGAACCGTTGAGGATGCGCTGATCGCGGCGTTCGGCGGCGGTCATGGAGTTGATGATGGCTTCGATTTTTTTCAGCTCCCTGTCCGGAAGCTGCATGTCCCCCACCTGTTTCATGGCCTTGCCGGCCCCGGGGATCAGTTTGAGCAGCGATTCCATCGAGCCCATCTTCTTGATGGTCTTGAGCTGGTCGCGGAAGGTCTCAAGGGTAAAACCCTCCTTGCGCAGCTTCTGCTCCATGGCCTGCGCTTCATCTTTGTCAACCGCAGCCTGGGCCTTTTCGATCAGCGACAGAACATCCCCCATGCCAAGGATGCGCTGAGCCATGCGATCGCCATGAAAAGTCTCCAGAGCATCGAGCTTTTCACCAAGGCCCACGAGCTTGATGGGCTTGCCGGTCACGGCGCGGATCGACAAGGCGGCGCCACCACGGGCATCGCCGTCGAGTTTGGTCAGGATCACGCCCGTAATGTCGAGCTGCTGATCGAAACTCTCCGCGACATTGACGGCATCCTGACCGGTCATGGCATCGGCCACCAGCAGAATCTCCCGCGGCTGCAGCGCCTGCTTGATACGCTGCAACTCGGCCATCAGCTCCTGGTCGACATGCAGCCTTCCGGCCGTGTCGAGGATCAGGGTATCGTAACCGTTCAGCTCGGCAAACTGCCTGGCGTCAGTACAAAGTTTAACCGGATCGACATCCGCGCGGGAATCGAAAACCGCAATATCAAGCTGCTTGCCGAGGGTCTTGAGCTGATCGATGGCCGCGGGCCGATAAATATCGGCGGGCACGAGCAGTGGGTTGCGTTTTTCGCGACGCAACTTCAGCGCCAGCTTGGCACAGGAGGTCGTCTTTCCAGCACCCTGCAAACCGCAGAGCATGACCGGCACCGGCGGACGGGCGGCAAGGTCGAGGTGATTGTCCTGTCCCTCGCCCATCAGGCGGCCGAGTTCATCACGCACAATCTTGATCACCTGCTGCGCCGGGTTGAGACTTTTGAGAACTTCCTGCCCTACGGCGCGCTCGCGCACATTGGCGACAAAATCCTTGACCACGCGAAAATTGACGTCCGCTTCGAGCAGCACCAGGCGGACTTCCCGCAGGCTCTGCTGAATATTGTCTTCCGTCAGCCGCCCCTGACCACGCAGCTTCTTGAAGACCGAATCGAGTTTGTCCGTCAAGTTGTCAAACATGTTCAAATGCCTGTCCGCACAATAGAATCAAGCCTAGCGTAAATGCGAACTATAGGAGAGCCCCCCTGCTTTGTCAAGGGAAAAGACTTGCTGCCGCGTGCCGCGAAAACAGGCCGCGGAGCTGCGGCGGGATTGACAGCTACACCGCCTGAAGCTAGACTGATGGACCCCTCCGGAAACGGTTTGCCGCGATCGCGCCAACGGCGCCACAACCGCTCCGGCCCGCACTCTCGAACCGAAAGTATCGCCATGAGTTCTTCCCGAAACCGCATCGACGGTATCCAGCGCGTCCTGCAGCAATGGCTTGCAGGCCGCGGCATGGACGAAAAATTCGGCCGTTACCGCGTCTGGCAATTATGGGAAGAGGCTGTCGGACCACAGATTGCGGCCCGCGCCCGGCCGATACGCCTGCGCGGCACGACCCTCGAGGTGCGCGTCGACCACCCGATCTGGATGCAGCAGTTGCAGCTGCTGAAACCACGTATCCTGTCCCGACTCAATGCACAACTGGGCGACCACCGGATCGATGATCTGTACCTGCGGCACGGACGGCCCAATGAAGTCGCGGCCGACGTGCAGCCCGATCCCCTGCCGCCCCAGTGGCAGGATCAGCCGCTGACCGAAGAGGAACGCCGGCAGATCGAACATAAGGTAGCCACTGTCGCCGACCCCGAACTGCGCCGGCACCTGCGGCACCTGATGGAGATGCAGTGCCGTCTTGACAAGGCTCGTGGCGAGCGGCAGGACAAACCTTCCAGATAGCGGCTCATCCTTCACCATACATGGCCATCACTTCCGCCGAATACCCGGATCCCTCGTAAATGAACAGCGGGGGCAGCACCGCCAGCCCCGCCGCGCCATCGCGCCGCCCCTCCACCAGCACCAGACGCGCCGCTTCACCGGCGCGGGAGTGCACACAGCGCAAACGCTTGGGTTCCAGTCCCACACAACGCATTTCCCCCAGCAGGTCGACCAGGCGTTCGGCCAGATGCACCAAAAAAAACCGGCCGCCGCTTCCAAGCAGGTAGGCCCCCGCGGCCAGAAAATCCGCCAGTGCGCCATCCAGCTCGTGGCGCGCCCGCGCCCGCTCGTCCCGAGGCGCGATCCGCCCGCTGCAAGGCCGTCGGTAGGGGGGGTTGGCCAGCACCACGTCGAAGGATCCGGCACGCATCCGCGCCTGCACCTGGCGCACGTCCTGGTGCAGTACTTCGACACGGTCCTGCAGCCGATTTAACAGTACACTGCGTGCCGCGCGCTCTGCCAGTTGCTGCTGAATTTCCAGTCCGACGATCCGCGCCGCCGGGCTGGTGCGCGCCAGTATCAGGGGAATCACGCCGCTGCCGCAGCCGAGGTCGCAAACCGATGCCGCCGGCCGGATATGCGCAAAGGCGCACAACAGCACCGGATCAAGGGAGAACCGGTAGCCGTCTTTCTTCTGGATGATGCGCAGGCCGCCCAGCCGCAGATCATCCAGCGTTTCACCGGGCCGCAACAACGGATCAGCTGCCATAGGAATGCAATCCGGGCAGAAACAGATTGACGCCAAGGTAGCAGAACAAGGTTGCGGCGAAGCCGCCGACCGCCAGCCAGGCCGTGGCTCGCCCGCTCCATCCGCGGGTTAACCGGGCATGCAGAAAGGCGGCATAGACCAGCCATACAATCAGGCTCCAGGTCTCCTTCGGATCCCAGCTCCAGTAGCGGCCCCAGGCATAGTTAGCCCAAGCCGCACCGGTAACGATGCCAACGGTCCAGATCGGAAAGCCGACCGCCACGCACCGGTAGTTCATATCGTCCAGGACATCGATTGCAGGGAACAGGCGCAGCATCCCCGACCAGATGCCGATGCGGCCCCCGCCTTGTGTCCGGGCCCTGATCAGATACATCAGCGATACACAGAAAGACATGGCAAAGGCGCCGTAGGCCAGAAAACAGCTGATCACATGGTAGGTCAGCCAGCGGCTGCGCAGTGCCGGCATCAGCGGTTCGATGGCTTCGCGTCCCGACAACTGGGCCCAGCCCATGCAGGCCAGGGCCAGCGGAAGCGCAAACACACCGAGAATGCGCCGGCGCACGCGCAGGTCGGCCATCAAATACGCCAGCACGATGGTCCAGCCGAAAAACACCACCGACTCGTAAAAATTGGCAAACGGTGCATGCCCCACATCTCCCGGCAAGCGATAGGACTCATACCAGCGTAGCCCGATGCCCGCCGCATGCACGACAAATCCGGACCAGGTCGCCGCGAGGCCGGCGCGCCCCAGAGCTTCGCGGCGGGTTCCGGCATGGGCAACCAGCAGCCAGAAACCCAGAAAATAAGCACTGGTGGCGAAGCTCAACAGATAAAAACTGGTCATGATCGCTCCGGTGAGGAACCGCTTTGCAGCTCCCGGCAAAGGGCGTCAAAACGTCGGGCAAAGGATTCAGTATGGCGATGGGACTGGGCCGAGAAAACCACCAGAGTGCCATTCTGGTCCTGACGCAGCTGCAGCCACCAGCGCTGATGAGAGAAATAAAAGGCGGCCAGGGTTCCGGCCACCAGCAGCAGGCACCCCACCCAGACAAACATCACCCCGGGATCCCGATTGACCTGCAGGCCGGTATACCAGCGTTGCGCGACAGACAGAATCCGAAAATCATAGGGCACGTCGCCATCTCCGGCGCGCAGGTGCTCGGACTGGAAGGCCATGGCGCGGCCATGTCCGCCGTCGGGATAATGCAAATCCAGTCCGGCGGCAGGTCCCTGCCCGTCAAAATCGGTGACATAGCCTGCTATCGTCACGGACGTGCCGTCGGGCAGGCCGACTTTCTGCCCGGAGGGCACGTCTATTTCGAAACGTCCGCCCCCGGCCCGCGGCGACACCGACAAATGAAGCAAATAACCGTCCAGACCGTAACCGGATTGGTAGAAATTCAGGCCACGATAGCGCAGCGGGTGGTTGACACGCACCGGCACCTGCGTCAGGCCGGGGACTGCGCGGCCATTTTCGAGGATGGTCAGAAGGCTACGATATTCCCGGGGCCGGTCGGAATTTTCATAGCGTTCGATGGCAAAACGGTCGCATCGCACCCCAAACCCCAGCGGCCGCGACTGGCGGCCATCGTCCAGATAAAACCGGTCCGCAATCTGTCCTTCGGCGATGGTCACATAGCCACGAAATCCCCCCAGGCTACCCATCATGCCGCCCAGCAGGATGACCAGAATCGCGCCATGGGTGATGTAGGCGCCAAACCGCGACCAGCCCTGCTTCTGGGCAAACAGCCAGACGACGCCGCGCACCTCGCCGTGCCGGACCTTTCCGAAGCGTTGCGTGAAAATATTACTGAACTCGGGAAGGAGCGCCTCGGGAGCACGTGCATCCCTCCAGCGGCAATGACAGGGGCGGCCCTGCAGCCAGCGTTCGCCGGGGGCGGGATCGGGATGCAGAACCTGCCGCCAGACGCCCGGCAGGCGATGCAGGGAGCAGGCCGCCAGATTCAGGGCGAACAGCCCGAGCAGGCCCAGAAACCACCAGGCATGGTACATGTCGCTGAGTTGCAGAATACCGATGATGCGGGCGCCAAAAGGGCCCAGACGCCGTTCGTATTCGGACAGAGGCAGGCCCTGCGGCAGGATGGTCCCGATCACGGAACTTCCCGCCAGCAGAAACAGGGAAATGAGGGTCAGCTTCAGGGAGCGCAGGCCGCGGGTCAGGGAGGCCCGCATCCGTGCAAAGTATTCGGAGTTCATAAACGCTCCCGTCAGCGGAATCCAGCACCCGGGCCGTTGCGACCCGGGCCGGGCGGGGGGATCAGAAGCCGTCGCGCACCAGGCGCTCCTGCAGCGCCTCGGCTTTGGCCGTCACACCGGCGGCAAGTTCACGTTTGAAACTCTCCAGCTTTTCGATCATGTCCGGTTCGTCGCCGGCAATGATCTGGGCGGCGAAGATGCCGGCATTGCGAGCGCCGGCCTTGCCGATGGCCATGGTCGCCACCGGAATGCCGGCCGGCATCTGTACCGTGGCGAGCAGGGCGTCGAGCCCCTTGAGGGCCGAGGCATCGACCGGCACACCGACCACCGGCAGAGTCGACTCGGCAGCCACCACCCCGGCAAGGTGCGCGGCGGCGCCGGCCCCGACGATCAGCACCCGCAGGCCGCGTTGCCGGGCGGTGCGGGCATATTCCGCGGTGCGCTGCGGCGAGCGGTGGGCGCTCGAAACCGTCATCTCGAAAGGGATGCCAAAGCGCTTCAGGGCGTGGGCCGCCTCGACCATGATGTCGTAATCGCTGTCGCTGCCCATGAGGATTCCGACCAGCGGCTTGCTTTTCATGCGTTGATTCTCCTGATGGTTTTGTGAATCGGAATGTGATTTACCCAAGGTCAACACTCAGCGATTCAGCGCCTTGCGGCCGATATCGTTGCGGTAGTGCACACCTTTCCAGTCGATGGCCCTGACGCCAAGGTAAGCCCGATCGATAGCCTCGGCAACGGTGGTTCCGAGGCCGGTCACGCCAAGCACGCGACCACCGTTGGTGACGACCCGGCCATCCCGCAGGGTGGTGCCGGCGTGAAACACGACCAGATCGTCGATGGCGGCAGCAGCCTCGAGGCCTTCGATCGCCTGCCCGCTGGCATACTCTCCAGGGTAGCCGCCGGCAGCCATGACCACGCACACGGCGGCCTTGTCATGCCACTCGAGCTCAATGCCGGACAGATCGCCACGCGCACAGGCCATCAGCACCGGAACGATATCGGACTTGAGGCGCGCCAGCAGCGGCTGGGTCTCCGGATCGCCAAAGCGGGCATTGAATTCCAGCACCTTGAGTTCGCCATCCCGGATCATCAGGCCGGCATACAGAATGCTGCTGTAGGGACGGCCCTCGGCGGCCATGCCGGCGATGGTCGGCTTGAGAACCTGCGCGATGATCTTGTCGTGGATCTCCGGGGTAACCACCGGCGCCGGAGAATAGGCGCCCATGCCTCCGGTGTTGGGGCCGGTATCGCCATCGTAAGCCGCCTTGTGGTCCTGCGACGAGGCCAGCGGGACGATCCGCTCGCCGTCGGTAAAAGCCAGAAAGGAAGCCTCCTCCCCGTACAGAAATTCTTCGACGACCACCCGCGCGCCGGCACTGCCGAAAGCCCCTTCGCACAGGATCGATTCCACCGCGGCGATCGCCTCCGCCACCGTAGCGGCCAGAATCACGCCTTTGCCGGCGGCCAGGCCATCGGCTTTGACCACGATCGGCGCGCCCTGGCGCTCGATGAAAGCCACCGCCTGGTCGCGGTCGGTAAAAGTACCGTAAGCGGCGGTCGGCACACCGTATTTGGCCATCAGATCCTTGGAAAAGCTTTTGCTCCCCTCGATCAGCGCAGCGGCCCGGGTGGCTCCGAAAATTGTCAGCCCCGCCTCGCGAAAACGATCCACCACGCCCAGGGTCAGAGGCAGCTCGGGCCCAACCACGGTCAGCCCGATCTGCTCCTTGAGGGCAAAATCGAGCAACCCGTCGATGTCGTCGACCTTGAGCGGAACGCAGGTCGCCTGCCCGGAGATGCCGGCGTTACCCGGCGCGCAGAAAACCCCCTCGACCAGAGGCGACTGGGCGATCTTCCAGACCATGGCGTGCTCACGACCACCACTGCCGATAACCAGAACCTTCATTTGTCACATTCCTTTCCAGCCATTGCCGTCTTTGGCTATGGACCCATGGTATCCGGGGAAACCTCAGCTCGCAGCTCTCGGTACCGCCCTATTCTAGTGCCGGAAATGCCGCATGCCGGTGAAAACCATGGCAATGCCGTGTTCGTCGGCGGCGGCGATCACTTCCTCGTCGCGGATCGAGCCGCCGGGCTGGATAACCGCCCGGATGCCGGCCTTGGCGGCATTGTCCAGACCGTCGCGGAAGGGAAAGAAAGCGTCCGACGCCATCACCGAACCCGGCACTTCCAGTCCGGCCAGGTCGGCCTTGATGGCGGCGATGCGCGCGGAATTGACGCGGCTCATCTGCCCGGCACCGACGCCGATGGTCATGCCGTCCTTGCCGTAGACGATGGCGTTGGACTTGACGAACTTGGCCACCCGCCAGGTGAACAGCAGATCGCGCATTTCCGCCTCGTTGGGGGTCCGCTTGGTCACGGTCCTGATGTCGCCGCTCAGCAGCAGGTCCGCATCCTGCACCAGCAGGCCGCCGTTGACCCGTTTGTAATCGTGGCGGGCGATGGGCTCCTGCGGCCAGTAACCGCATTCGAGAAGACGCACGTTTTTCTTGGTGGCGACAACCTCGACGGCTTCGGCCGACACGGCCGGAGCAATGATCACTTCGACGAACTGGCGATCGACGATCGCTTTCGCGGTGGTGCCGTCCAGTTCGCGGTTGAAAGCGATGATGCCGCCGAAAGCCGACTCCGGATCGGTGGAGAAGGCGCGGTTGTAGGCCTCCAGAAGATTTGCGCCCAGCGCCACCCCGCACGGATTGGCATGCTTGACGATGACGCAGGCCGGCCCCTCGACAAACTGCTTGACGCACTCCAGCGCGGCGTCGGTATCGGCGATGTTGTTGTAGGACAGCTCTTTGCCCTGCAGCTGGCGGGCGGTGGAAATACTGGCTTCCCGCAGGTTGCGCTCGACATAGAAGGCGGCCTTCTGATGGGGGTTCTCCCCGTAGCGCATATCCTGGGCTTTTTTGAACTGCACGGTCAGAGTGTCGGAAAACTCCGCAAGTTCATCCCCCATGCGCTGCCCCAGCCAGTTGGAAATGGCACCGTCGTAGGCGGCAGTGTGCTGATAGACCTTGACCGCGAGCCTGAAATTGGTGGTACGCGACACGGCGCCACCGCTGCCCTTCATCTCCGCGAGCACCTGGGCGTAATCGGCGTGATTGACCACTACCGTGACATCGCGGTTGTTTTTGGCCGCGCTGCGCAGCATGGTCGGGCCGCCGATATCGATGTTTTCTATGGCGTCTTCAAGGCTGCAATCGGGCTTGGCGACCGTCGCTTCGAAGGGGTAGAGATTCACCACCACCATGTCGATCGGTTCGATGCCGTGCTCCTTCATCTTGGCCACGTGCGCGGGGTTGTCGCGCATGCCGAGCAGGCCGCCGTGCACCTTGGGGTGCAGGGTCTTCACCCGGCCATCGAGCATCTCGGGAAAACCGGTGTATTCCGAAACATCCTTGACCGCAATACCTTCCTGCCGCAGCAGGTTGGCCGTGCCGCCCGTCGAAAGGATCTCGACCCCGAAATCCGCCAGTTCCCTGGCAAATCCGACGATACCGGTTTTATCCGAAACACTGATCAGCGCGCGCTTGATGACGGCCATATTCTTCTGTCCTTTCCTGCTGAAAATACATTTCTGACGACATCCGCGGCAACCTGGCCGCAACCGCGTCATCCTTTGGGGTGGAAAACAAAAAAAACCGTCAGGCCGGCGGTTTTCTAGAAATTCATGGCGTGGATAAAAGCCTTTTCAAAGGCCGGAGAGCCCGACAGGGGTAATGGCTGAAGGGTCGCGGCCAATCGCTGCACCTTGTCCGGGCCCTGCGCATCACACAGCAGGCGCCCGACTCCGGCAAGGACGCCGACCTCGGCAAAACGCACCTTTTCTACCATGTTTTCCGGGAGCATGGCAACCCTTTTCAAAACCCGTCGGGACAGGGAAAACCCGAAGGCACCGGTCAGAACAGCCTGTGCCACATCGGCGGCTTCCAGTCCGGCGCGCCGCAGCAAACACTCGGTGCCGGCCCGCACCGCGGCTTTGCCCAACTGGAACTGACGTACGTCCTGTTGCGTCAGCAACAAATCCACCGCGGCATCCCGGTACAGGCGCAGGGCCCGTCCGCTGGCGGTCTCAACAATGTAGCCAGACAGATTGGTCGGAACCTCCAGGGGATCCACGATGCTGCCGCGCGCATCGATCAATCCGCCGTCCAGGGCGGCGGCCAGCGCAGCGACCAGGCCGCTGCCGCAGAGACCGCGAGGCGGCCCGCCTCCCAGAACCAAAAGACCCAGGCGATCATCCTCGATGACAACGTCGTGGATCGCGCCCGCTTTGGCAACCATGCCGCAGGAGATACCGCCGCCCTCGAAAGCCGGACCGGCAGCCACCGAGGTAACCCGCCAGCGGTCACCGCTGAAAAGGGCCATCTCACCGTTGGTGCCTGCATCGAGAAAGAAACTGGCCTCGCCCACCTTGCCCTGGCCAAACAGAAAAGCCACCAGGTCGCCGCCAACGTAGCCGCTGATCAGGGGAAAGATATAAAGGGGAACCGGCAACTGCAAATCGATCTGGTCGGGGGAAAGGAAGACTGCATCGCGCCAGGGTGGCCGATGGGGCGGATAGAGGATCGACGTTACCGGCAGGCGCCGCAGCAGATAGACCATACCGGGGTTGCCGGCGGCGGCGGCGCCGCGGATATCGCGGCGGGCCAGCCCCGCCTGTCGCAGCATGCTGTCGACGATCTCGCGCAAGCCATCCAGCAGCAACAGCTGCAAACGCAGATCCTCGCCGGTCATGGCGTTTTCAAGCCGGCGCATGATATCGGCGCCAAGTACCGACTGGGGATTGAGCAGACGCTCCTGCGCCAGCACATGGCCGTCGCTATCGAGCAGGCGGCCGGCCAGAGTGGTCGTGCCGAGGTCCAGCGCCAGCAGGCAACCTCCCTGGGGCATCTTTCCTCCTTGGCTAGTTTTGCACAGTCGCAAAAATTGAAGCCGGTCGCCAGCGACCGAAAACCTCAGTCGTCGCGCGTTACGCGCGGCACCCTTTTACTGAACTGGCAGAATACCTCATAACTGATGGTGCCGATGCGTCGCGCCCATTCGTCGGCGGTGATGCACTGACCGTTGTCGCAGCCGAGCAGGGTGACCTCGTCGCCGACCGCGACCCCGGGAATGTCGGTCACATCGATCATTGTCCAGTCCATGCATACCGTTCCGGCGACCCGCGCCCGCCGGCCGCGCACCAGCACCTCCCCAACGTTGGACAAGTGTCGGCTGTAGCCGTCGGCATACCCCACCGGAATGATCGCCAATACGGTAGGCCGGCCGGCAACGAAGCGATGTCCGTAAGACACTCCGGTGCCTTCGGGGACGCTGCGCACCTGCGCCACCCGGGTGCGGAAACTCATCACCGGCCGCAGGTCGAATCGTCCGGCAAATGCCTCACTGGGCAGCCCCCCGTAGAGCAGAATGCCGGGACGCGCCAGATTGCATTCCGGAGCTTCGCCGGTCAACAGCGCCGCGCTGTTGCTCAGGTGCACATAGCGGGGTGCAAATCCGGACTGGCGCACCCGGGCCAGACAGTCGCGAAAAACATCGTGCTGCCGCCGATTGACAGGATCCTTCGGCTCGTCGGCCAGAGCCAGATGGGAAAACAGACCGTCCATGCGCAACCCCGGAAGCGTCCTGAGCTCTTCCAGAACCCATGCCAGATCCGCAGCCCGGAAACCGACCCGGCTCATGCCGGTATCGAGCTTCATGTGATACGGCAGCACTACCCCGGCGGTCCGGGCGCAGGCATCCAGGCGCCGGGCCGTATCCATGTCGAACAGCGTAGGCACCAGGCCGAACCGCAGAAGTTCCTGTTCCTGGCCGGGATACAGCCCGCCGAGCACCAGAATCGGACACACCACTCCCGCCTCGCGCAGCGAAACGCCTTCCTCGACGATAGCCACCCCGAACATCCGCGCGCCGACATCCTGAAGCGCGGTCGCGACGTGGGCGGCGCCGTGTCCGTAGGCATCGGCTTTGACCACCGCCAGAATCCCCTGTTCGGGGCCGGCCAGGGTCTGCGCCTGGCGGAAATTGTGTTTCAGAGCCTCAAGATCGATTTCAACGCGGGTGGGCCGGTGTCCCCAGGGATCACTCATGACGTTCTGGTCCTGAATTTGCGGGATAAGCGGCCGCACAACGGCCGGAAAAGTGATAGCGTGAAAAGTCGGCGGAGCCGCTGCAAAAAGCAAACGGCCCACGTTTCGGAGCCAAACTCTTAGCACGACGTCTTGCCACTGTAAAGGGCAAAAAACGTGCGTGGCAGCGACCCGCGGGACATCCGCCGGCCCCCTCCGGGCGCTCGCTTGACAGACTGCGGAGCATTCGCTAGAGTGACGGCCAACGCTTCGCATCCGGTGGAATAAATAGCCGCAATGGCATGAATTGCTTTGCACATCCGACCCGTGACGTATTAAAATGGATGAGCGCGTATACAGTATCCGGATACAAAAACACAGCCGCTGGGGGCGTCACTGCACTGAGAGTCCCATATAGACGGGACAACCCTTGGAACCTGACCCGGATCATGCCGGCGTAGGGAAGCGGTGTCGCAGGGCAATCGTGATAACGTCACGTGCTTTACGGCCGTGACGTTTTTTGTTTTCAAAAATCGAGGACGCCATGAAAGACCGACCGTTGCAGGGATTGTACCTGATCACCGACGATTCCCGGGGAGAACGACTGCAGGCCAGGGTCGCGGCCGCCCTCCAGGGAGGAACCCGCATCGTCCAGTACCGGGGCAAACAGGTTCCCGTTTCCGACCAGAGGCATGAAGCGCGGGCCCTCGCCGGGCTGTGCCGTCAGGCCGGCGCCCTGTTCATCGTCAACGATGATCCACATCTGGCGCTGGACTGCGGGGCCGACGGTGTGCATCTGGGTCAGCAGGACATGACCGTTGCCGAAGCCCGCGCCGTGCTTGGTCCGGGAAAGATCATCGGCACCTCCAACCGTACCGTCGCGCAGGCCCTCGCCTCCCGGCAGGCTGGCGCCGACTACATCGCCGTCGGCAGCATCTATCCCACCGGCACCAAACAGGACGCCGTGCATATCGGCCTCGACACCTTGCGCGCCGTGCGCCGCGCCGTCGACCTGCCGCTGGTCGCCATCGGTGGCATCGATCGCGACCATACCGGAGAAGTCATCGATGCCGGTGCCGATGCCGTCGCCCTGATCTCGGCGGTCATGGCCGACCCGTCGCCGGCGCTGGCCGCCCGGGAAATCGCCCTGCAGTTCAACCGCCGCGCCACCCCGCCCCGCGGTCGCGTTTTGACCGTAGCCGGGTCTGACAGCGGCGGCGGCGCCGGCATTCAGGCCGATCTCAAAACCATTACCCTGCTGGGCGGCTACGGCATGACGGTCATCACCGCCCTGACGGCACAGAATACCCGCGGCGTGCGCGGCATCCATCCTGTTCCGGCGGCATTTGTCGCCGACCAGCTAACGGCGGTGCTCGAAGACCTGCACCCGGAAGTGGTCAAAACCGGCATGCTGTTCGATGCCGCCATCGTTGAGCTGGTCGCCCGGGAACTTTGGACACGTGGCCTGTTGGCGGTGGTCGATCCGGTCATGGTCGCCAAAGGCGGCGCCCTGCTGCTGCGCGACGATGCCGTTCAATCCTGCCGCGAGCTGCTGCTGCCGCGCACCTACCTGCTCACCCCCAACCTGCCGGAAGCGGCGGAACTCGCCGGATTTCCGGTGGAAACCGAAGCGGACATGGAGAAAGCCGCACGCCGCCTGCAGGAGCTTGGCGCACGCAACATTCTGATCAAGGGCGGACACCTCGACGGCGAAGCGGTCGATCTGCTGCTCGACGGCAGCACCCTGCACCGGCTGCCGGCCGCACGCCTCGACAACCGCAACACCCATGGCACCGGTTGCACCAGTTCCGCCGCCATCGCCACCCTGCTCGCCGCCGGCCAGCCGCTGCCGCAGGCGGTGAAACTGGCCAAGGAGTTCATCACCGAGGCGATCCGCACCGCTGCCGACCTCGGCACCGGCCACGGACCGGTCAACCATTTCGCCGCGGCCCGATACCTGTTGAACAAAATCGAAGGATCTTGACAACCGATAAAGCCATATAGCTCTCAACTTTCATCTCAACACTTACAGCTTAGAGCTTTGACGTATGAAAGGTAGATTCATGACGCAACTCGAAATGGCCCGCCAGGGCATCGTCTCCGACAAAATGAAGCAGGCCGCCGCCGACGCCGGTATCGATGCTGAAATCCTTCGCCAGCGCATTGCCGAAGGCACGGCCATCGTCTGCCACAACAACAGACACGCTAACGGCCGCCCTCTGGCGGTGGGTAAAGGCCTGCCGACGCGCATCAACGCCAACATCGGCACCAGCAAGGACGACACCAGCATCGACAAGGAACTGGAAAAGGCCCGGGTGGCCATGGCCGCTGGCGCCGACGCCATCATGGACCTGTCCACCGGCGGCCCCATCGATGAAATCCGCCGCGCCATTATCGCCGAAACCGACGTTTGCATCGGCAGCGTGCCCCTCTACCAGGCAGCCTGCGACACGGTGGTAAAAAAGGGCAAGGCCATTGTCGACATGACCGTCGACGAGATCTTCGACGGCATCAAAAAACACCTGGACGACGGTGTCGACTTCATTACCGTGCACTGCGGTGTGACCCGCGCCACGGTGGAGCGCATGGACCGCGAAGGACGCATCATGGAGGTGGTCTCCCGCGGCGGCTCCTTCACCGTCGCCTGGATGACGCGCAACAATGCGGAAAATCCCCTTTACGAACACTACGACCGCCTGCTGGAACTGGTCAGGCCCTACGACGCCACCCTGTCGCTGGGGGACGGCTTTCGCCCCGGCTGCCTGGCCGACGCCACCGACCGCGCCCAGATCCACGAACTGATCGTGCTCGGGGAACTCACCCAGCGCGCCTGGGATGCCGGCATCCAGGTCATGATCGAAGGCCCCGGCCACGTCCCCCTGAACCAGATCGAGGCCAACATCCAGTTGCAGAAAAGCCTCTGCCACGGTGCCCCGTTCTATGTGCTCGGCCCGCTGGTCACCGACATCGCCCCGGGCTACGACCACATCACCTGCGCCATCGGCGGCGCCATCGCCGCCAGCGCCGGAGCCGACTTTTTGTGCTACGTCACCCCCAGCGAACACCTGTGCCTGCCTACCGCAAAGGACGTGCACGACGGCGTCATGGCGACCCGCATCGCCGCCCACGCCGCCGACATCGTCAAGGGACTGCCCGGCGCCCTGGAAAAAGACATCGCCATGAGCAGGGCGCGCAAGGCCCTCGACTGGGAAACCCAGTACGGCCTCGCCATCGATCCCGAGCTGGCCCGCAAACGCCGCGGCGAATCGGGGGTCGACGAGGAACATGGAGCCTGCACCATGTGCGGCGAATTCTGCGCCTACCGGGTCATGGATGAACGCAAGAAGCATCGATGAGGCTCTCGGCGCGGACATACTTTGCTCCGCCCTGCCCCGTTCAGCCTAGTATCCATCCGGAAACTCCGGATGGATACAGCGTAGTTTTCATATGGGAAACGAGCAATTTTTCGTTGTGGCAAGGAAATCAAGGGGTTGCGCGGAGGCGTACATCGGTACGCCGCACAAGCAAGCCTGCGGATTGACGCCGCCACGGCGGAAAAGGGCCGTTTCCGGATGAAAACTAGCCTAGAGCCACATTGGAGAGCCCCCGAAACGCACCGTTTTGGGGGCTTTTTACCACCACGATATTATTTCCCTTCTTTTTCAGGGCGATCCATTCCGCAACCCCTTTTTCTCTGCAAAAAGCGACAAATCTCTATCTCACGATTGTTGTACATTCACCGAAATTGAATTATAGTACTCAAAACGCTGTTACACAGCTATTGTGAGGAGCGCGGGAGCCACTTTGGACATTTTTGGGAGGTTACTATGAGTAATGAGAAGTTGGAGTCAAAGCGCTGGTTTATTGCTTTGGCGGGCATTGTTTTGCAGTTGATTCTGGGGACTGTCTATGCGTGGTCTGTCTTCAAGAAACCGCTCATGGTAAATCATGGGTGGAGTGAAACAGCTACTCAGGGCACCTTCATGATCATCATCGCGGTACTTGGACTGGCCGCTGCCTTCGGGGGTACCCTGGTGGATAAAAAGGGACCGAAGCTGGTAGCCGTCATTGGCGCCGTCTGTTATGCCATCGGCACCCTCTGTGCCGGCCTGGCGGACCTGACCGGGAACATCTGGGTATTGTACCTCGGTTATGGCGTGATCGGTGGCCTCGGCAACGGTTTCGGCTATGTGGTTCCCATCGCCTGCCTGATTCGCTGGTTTCCTGACAAACGCGGTTTGGTTACCGGCCTTGCCGTCATGGGCTTTGGCGCCGGCGCCTTCTTCATCGGCAAGATCGTTCCCGGCATGATCGTCAGCATGGGCGTGGCCAACACCTTTTTTGTTCTCGGCGTGGTTTACCTCGTGGTGAGCACCGCCGCGGCCCTTCAGTTCAGGGATCCGCCGAAGGGCTGGACTCCCGAAGGCTTTGTTCAGAGCACCAAGACCGTCTCCCATGCGGATTCCTTCAATTTCGAGCAAGCGCGCCGCACCCCGCAATGGTACATGATCTGGTTCATGCTGTTCCTCAACGTTTCCGCCGGACTCGGGCTTCTTTCCCAGCTTTCGCCCATGGGGCAGAAGATCCTTTCCCTGAGCATCGCTGATCCTGAGCAATTGGCCATCAAGGGTGGTCTGATTCTGGCTATCGCCTCCATTTTCAACGGTCTGGGGCGTTTGTTCTGGGCCTCCGTATCCGACAAGATCGGCCGGAAAAATGTTTTTCTGGTCATGTTTGCCAGCCAGGCTCTGCTCTATTGCTACATCCCTCAAATCACCAGCGCAACCGTTTTCACCATCGCAGCCTGCTATCTGCTTGCCTGCTATGGTGGCGGCTTTGCAGTCATGCCCTCGTTTGCCGCGGATTCTTTCGGCCCCGGCTATATCGGCAAGGTATACGGCATCATCCTTACCGCCTGGGGCGCGGCCGGTGTCGCAGGGCCTCTGGTTTTCGCACAGGTCAAAGGCGCACCCGCCCTGTATGTTGCGGCGGCACTTCTTGTCCTCGGTTTTATCATTACCTGGAGTTACAAGCCGCCTGTCAAGGCTACCGCTTAGATGGGTTGGGCTCCCGCTGCATAGAATAGAGCATGAAAAAAATGGATCGTTGATTTACAGGGGCTCGGACAGAGCCCCTTTTTTTCAATGCTGTCGATGTATAATTCCGGCTGAATTCCAGCGAGGCCGGAGACCTTTCCGGATCGGCCCGCGCACCACTCAACAACATCTCAAGGAGGAAATGATCCATGAAAAAATGGGCACTGGCATTTTTATGCTGTTTTCTGGCGTCCGGAGCGTTTGCCGCACCCCAGAATTTCCAGTTGAGCCTGACCCCGGATGTCGCCATCCATTCCAGAAGCACCCGGATCAACGGCGTGTCTCTCGGCATCTGGAGCCAGAATCCGCAAAACGCGCTGGCCCTGGGGATTGTCAATGGCTCCACCGGCATCAGCTCGGGGCTGTCTCTTGGCTTGCTGGCCAATTATGCCGAAAACTACAAAGGCGCGCAGCTGGCCTGCATCGCCAATTACGCCTCGGGAAACGTCACCGGGTTGCAGTGGGCGGCCTTCAACTATGCAGGCAACCTGCACGGCCTGCAGCTCGGTTTCGTAAACTTCGCGGATAACGCCGACAAAGGCGTGCAGATCGGCCTTATCAACATCATGAACGCCAATAAAAGATGGTTCGGCAACCTGCCCAACGAGGTCGCCCCGGCCATGGTGTTCGTCAACTGGCGCTACTGATCCTCGGCCGCCGAACCGACCCTTCGCGCCACGCCATCCTGGCCCGCCGGACATCCGGCGGGCTTTTCAGCGTCTACGCACCAACCTTCTCCGGACATACGCCAAAACAGCATAAGTTGTCTTGACAACCTGACAGACCAGGTCTAAGATGAACACCATTGCAGGGAGGCGCAAAGCATGCTCAACCCCGACTCACCCATACCGCTCTATCACCAGCTTGCCGAGCGACTCGGAGACCAGATCCGCAACGGCGAACTGGCACCGGGCCAGCGCATCCCGTCGGAGCCGCAACTGGCGGCCCGGTACGGCATCGGGCGCCCCACGGTGCGCCAGGCGCTCGACTCCCTGGTGCGGCAGGGTCTGTTGTGCCGGCGCCGCGGCTCGGGGACTTATGTCAGCGAACCGGCCCGCGAGATCGACCTTTTTTCCCTGGATGGCACGTCGGCGGCATTCCACAAAAAAGGCCTGGCGGCAACGACCCTCATCCGCGAAGCGATCCGCCTGCAGCCAATCGAAGATGCGCCGGACAACCCTTTCAGCGGCCGCACAGCCTACTTCTTCTCGCGCCTGACCTGTCTCGACGGTGCCCCTGTGCTGCTCGAAGATCTGTACCTGCATCCGCAACTGTTCGCGGGGATCGAGAGTCTGGACCTGGCCGGCCGTTCCCTGTCGAGCGTCGCGGCAAAGCATTTCATGTTGCGGCCGATGGGGGGCAAACAGAGCTTCCGCATCGGCTACCTCGACGCAGTGCGGGCCCGCTGCCTCGACGTCAGCGTTACCACACCCCTGCTGCAGGTCGAACGGCGCCTCGATTTCGCCGCCGGCCGTGACGGTTTTTTTTCGCGGCTGTTCTGCCGCACCGACCATATCGTCTTCTCACAACACATGGGAGCATCCGGCCATGGATAAACGCGGCTATTTTTCCGGATTCGGCGGTTGTTTCATCCCCGAAATCCTCAATGAAACCTTCGTGGAACTGGTCAAGGCCTATGAAGCCGCCAGGGCCGACTCCGCTTTCTGGCAGGAATACCTCGATGTCATGTCGAACTACTCGTGCCGCCCGACCCCGCTGACTTTCGCCGGGAATCTGACGCGGCATTTCGGGGGAGCGCGCATTTACATCAAACGCGAGGATCTCAATCACACCGGTGCCCACAAGGCCAACAACGTCATGGGCCAGGGGCTGCTGGTCAAACGCATGGGCAAGACCCGCGTCATCGCCGAGACCGGCGCCGGACAGCACGGCGTGGCCACCGCCACCATGGCAGCGCGCATGGGATTCGAGTGCACCATCTACATGGGCGAGGAGGACGTGGAACGGCAGCGCCCCAATGTTTTCTGGATGGAGCGCCTCGGCGCCACGGTGGTGCCGGTAACAGACGGCTCCCGCACCCTCAAGGACGCCATCAACGAAGCCTTCCGCGACTGGGTATCCAACATGGACACCACTCATTACGTGCTCGGTACCGCCTGCGGGCCGCACCCCTTTCCGGAGATGGTCGCCTGGTTCCAGTCGATCATCGGTACCGAGGCGCGCCAGCAGATCCTTAAACACGAAGGGCGCCTGCCGAAGCGCGTCTACGCCTGCGTCGGAGGCGGCTCCAACGCCATGGGGCTGTTTTCCGGATTCATGGACGACCCGGTGGAGCTGGTCGGGGTCGAGGCCGGGGGCAAGGGGCTGGACAGCGGCAGGCATGCCGCCCGCCTCAGCTCCAGGGATGCCAGCGTCGGCGTGGCGCAGGGTTACAAAACCTACTTTTTGCAGGATGGCGATGGACAGATGAAGGACACGCACAGTATTTCGGCGGGTCTCGATTACGTCGGCGTCTCGCCGATCCTGGCGCACCTGCAGGCCATCGGCCGCGCCCGCTTCGAGGCGGCGACCGACGCCGAAGTGCTTGACGCGGTAACCCTGACCATGCGCAAGGAAGGACTGATTCCGGCCCTGGAATCGTCCCACGCCTTCGCTCAGGCCTTCAAGGAAGCGCCGACGCTGTCAAAGGACGACATCATCATCATCAACCAGTCCGGTCGCGGCGACAAGGACATCTTCACCGTCGCCGACGCTTTCGACGATCCGGCCTGGAAGGAATTCATCAAACACAAGGCGGAGCAATACCATGCTTGAGACCACCATCCGCAACAAACTGGCGCAACAGGATATCCTGCTGATGACCCATATCGTCATCGGCTACCCGGATCTGGAGACCTCCTTCGAAGTGGTCCGCACCATGGTGGAAGCCGGGGTCGACCTGATGGAACTGCAGATCCCCTTCTCCGAGCCGATGGCCGATGGCCCGGTGATCCTCAAGGCCAACCAGGAGGCCCTGGCCACCGGCATTACCGTCGACCAGTGCTTCGATTTCGCGGAAAAAGTCGCCGCCACCTTCGATATCCCGTTTTTGTTCATGACCTATTACAACATCCTGTTCAAATACGGAGTCGGGGCCTTCGCCGAGCGCATGGCCAAAGTCGGGCTGTGCGGAGCCATCGTGCCGGATCTGCCGCCGGAAGAGGCCGACGACTACCTGTCGGCCATGAGCAAGTACGGCATGGCTCCGATCTTCATCTACGCTCCCAACACCAGCGAGGCCCGCATGCGCCAGATCGCCGAACACGGCAAAGGTTTCATCTACTGCATGGCGCGCAAGGGCGTCACCGGCCTGCAGACCGATTTTTCGGGACAACTCGGCACCCATCTGGCCCGTTGCCGCGCTTCGACGCAATTGCCTCTGGCCCTCGGTTTCGGTGTCAAGGATCGCGCCGATGTGGAATTTATCAAGGGCAAGGCCGATATCGCCGTGGTCGGTTCCCAGGCCATCCGGATTCTGGATGAAGGGGGAGTGCCGGCGGTGAACGCCTTCATCGCCTCCCTGCGCTAAGCCCGGGCGGCGGTGCCTGCTCTTTTGAAGAGAAAACTTTTACGGCAATTTTTTTCCGGTTTCCGTTGCATTTGAACGCGTTTTATGTTTATTATTGTTCGTACCTGTTGTTTTGTTATCGATATAAACAAAAAACACTATTCAATGCATCAACGCCACCCGCATTTTGTTTTGCGGAACAGAACGGCTTGATCCAGCGTCCAGGCAAAAGGAAAATACCATGGTCAAGGGTCTTATCTTCGATTGCGACGGGGTCCTGTTCGACAGCCTGCACGCCAATGTGGCGTTTTACAGTGCCGCCCTGCAGCAACTGGGCATGCCTCCCATCGCCCATGACGACCGGGAAAAAATCTATCTCTGCCATACGGTGACCACGCCGGAACTGTTCGAAGCGATTCTCGGGCCGGAACGTCTCGAAGAGGCGCTGCAGGTTTCCCGCGGCATCGACTACAGCCGGTTCATCCCGCTGATGGTCCCCGAACCCGGTATCCTGGAAGCCCTTTCGCGCCTGTCGGCCCGCATGCCGCTGGCGGTTGCCACCAATCGCGGCGGCAGCATGCATGACATCTCGCGACACTTCGGGCTGGAGCGTTTTTTCAAAACGATTCTCACCAGCAAGGATGTCGCGCGCGGCAAGCCTCACCCCGACATGCTGCTTTTGGCCTCCGACAGACTCGGCATCGATCCCGCCAACCTGCTGTTCATCGGAGACATGGATGTGGACCAGGAGGCGGCCCGCCGCGCCAACATCCGTTTCGTCGGGTATCGCGGCCGGTTTGCCGAAGCCATCAACATCACCAGCCACAACCAGCTGTTCGATCTTATCGAGCAGCTCTGACATCGGACAATCGCCTAATGAACGTTCATTTGTGCATTGACACGCCCCGCTGAATCATCCTATCTTCTCGGATCACAGCCGGAAGCAAAGCTTCCGGCTCTCCGAACGTCTTCCTTCGTTTCCCAACACCTCAGACCGCCTTTTTTGCCACGCAGGTACCATGAAAAAAGCCATTATTCTGACCGCAACGATACATCAACTTCCAGTTGCCCCAGCAGCAACGCGCCCTGCTGAGCCCGGGCCTGCCGGTGCGCGTCACCAGTGACTCCCGCTCCGGCCGCAGCCGATCATGATGACATCCGTCGCCACCATTGTCAGCCACTTTCCCCTGACCCTGGTCATCGCCGCCGGCGCCGACGTTTGACACAAACCAGAGGGCGATAAAAGGGCCGGCGAATCGATCACCCCTATTTCACCATCTTTTGAGAGAACGCCGTGCGTATTCTTTTTCTCACTCCCAGCCAGCCCCATACAACCGGCAACTGGGTATCGGCGCTGCGCCAGAAAAAAGAGCTGGAAAATCTCGGCCATTGCGTTCGCATCCTCGAGGTGACGGAGGATACCGCACACCTCGAAGCACAGGCCAACAGCTTTGCTCCGGACATTGTGAACGCGCTGCACGCTTACCGCAGCGGCGTGCCCTGGCTGACATGCCCGGCCTCGCAATCCATCCCTCTCGCCGTAACTCTGACCGGCACCGATGTCCATCAAGGACTCGATGACCCGCAACAAAGACCGGCCATCCTGCAGGTTCTGGCCCGTGCCGACGCGATCCTTACACTATGCCCAGCCACTCGGCAGTTTCTGGAACACACTTACCCCGCACTGACGTCGAAACTGCACCATGTACCGCCCGCCGTTGATCTCGGCGCAGAGCCATTCGATCTGCGAAAACCATGGAACATTCCGGATAGCGCCGTCCTGTTTCTGCATCCGGCGGGCATTCGCCCGGTCAAAGGCAATCTGGAGCTGTTGGAAATGTTCGACAAGGTCGTCGACAGCCAGCGATGCCGCCTGGCATTTTGCGGTCCGGTACTTGACAGGGACTATGCTTCCCGATTTTTCTCCGCCCTGCAAAAGCGCCCCTGGGCAGTTCACGTCGGCGAGATACCGCACACAGCCATGGCCGCCGTTATGCGGCAAGCCGACGTCATCCTCAACAATTCCGCCAGCGAAGGCTTCTCCAACACTTTGCTGGAAGCCGGCAGCCTCGGCATTCCGATCCTGGCCCGAAACATTCCGGGCAACGCGGCGGCTTTTCGGCCAGGGCTTCAGGGGCTTGTTTTCGACACTGCCGAGCAGTTCATCCGGCAAGCCATCATGCTGGCGCAACATCCGGCCATGCGTCAGCGATTTTCACAACCCCTGGCTTCGTCACAGTCCATGCAGCAGGAAGCCCGGCAAATGGCATCGATTTTCAGTGCCCTCAAAGTCCGGCGGCGCGCGACCATTGTCCACCCCCGGATGGACACCAAATAACAAAGCCAGGCCTCAACACCGCGTACCGATTTGTTTTCAATGTGAATCAGACAGAAACATCGAGAAGAGAGGAGAAAGCATTGCTGATTATAGAAAGAAAAATCAGCGTGACAGGTTTTCGACTATTTTACGATAACAAGAAAACTTTTTGTTCATCCTTCCTGTTATTTCATTTTTACACAAACTGCAAACCTTGATCGCAAGATCCGGACAAACACTCGCACAAAAAGCGCATCCGTAACAGTGACCACCTTCAAGAAAAACAGCCACCGAAAAAATATCGTCATCCAGATTTTCATCAAGCTTTATCAGATCTCGTGGACAAGCAATAGTACAAAGACCGCAGCCTTTGCATTTTTGTATATCTATTTCAATATAAGCAAACATGGCTTTACCCTTATCAAATATATCGATATTTGAATCAAGGCAAAGCTAACAACCTTTTAAAATAGAGTCAATGTTTTTAAAAATCTATATAACACAATAAAATACATATAAAGTATTTTACAAAAGCTTTTTACCATGTATGGATTAATTTAAAATATAGATTCTGCGTCTTTATCGACGCCAACGATCTCTTTTCTCATATTGAAAAACCACAAGCCGGATTTGTGTCGTCGGCGAGACGATTCATTATCGTTGCGGGTAATGCCTTCGTCCGCATCGCGTCACCTCAATTGCCGATACAACGGTCCGCAGGGGCAGATCCATGTGTCCGCCCTGCTTTTTGCCTAGCTGCGCCTGGTCTTTCATCAGGATAAACTTTTCCCCTTTAACAACCCGCCCGGCGTGGTACAATTTCCGCGCATGATCGCGTCATAATCGTCGTCCCAAGCGTCCTGCACGGTTGCGGCAATTTCTAAATCCTTTTCTCTGCCGGTGAGGTCTATCAATGCGGGTTTCTCTGCGCGATGCAATAGGTTTAATACTACGCCGTCGGGTTGCGATTTGGCTTTGCGGCCCGATGCTTTTGGACCGGTCCGGCTTCCCCCCTGGGCAGACTTTTTTGCAAACTCTTCGGCTACTTCTCGGTCTAGAGCGACCGAAACCCCTAAAGATCCAACCGGGCTACCCGAAACAGTACCGCCGCGACCGAAGGTAAACGCGTCCAGGTCCGAGACGGTGCCGTGGTAAACAGGCATTTTCGTCCAAAATCCCATATCCTCAGCGCGGGCATTTTTGCCGGGCGGTTCATCCCCGCGCCTGCGGGGAACGG
>Ga0265295_1000593_pt1 | contig 71419 bp, 68 predicted proteins | sample Munlansysbiofilm_FD_192503 | JGI IMG/M metagenome (GOLD analysis project Ga0265295, IMG submission 192503) | Leachate microbial communities from a municipal landfill in Southern Ontario, Canada - Methane capture system biofilm | ecosystem: Engineered > Solid waste > Landfill > Unclassified ...
GGATTTGTTGATTTGAAGATTTGATGATTTGAGGATTGACCTATTAGGTTTTCTTCCAACCTGATAGGTCTGGGTGATTTGTGGATTTGTTGATTTGAAGATTTGAGGATTTGATGATTTGAGGATTGACCAACCCTGACAGGATTAACCCTTTCAATTTGCGGGAGACCTTCCGGCAAGGTGAAAACTCTCCGAAAGATCGCCAACCCGCCTAAGGCGGTTAGGCTAAAATTTAAACCACGGCCTTTCGGGCCCCATTATGCCCATGGGTATCATTAGCAATATAATCAAAAAGGCAATAAGGCTCCAGATAAACATGGTGCGATGTGACAGTCGGGGGGTAGCTTTCTTTTTGGCCAGTATGCTGCCGGTCTGGGCCAGGGCAATGGCTATGAAGTTCATCAGTGAATGTTCCATTGCCCAATAGCGTATGGATGCATCCTTCATGGCGGCCCCGAAATCCTTTAAAGCCAGGGCAGTTATAGGACTCAGCACAAAATAAAGCAGCAATCCAATCAGCAATTGCAGATGAAGGCTACTGATAAAAATAATATTGATGGGTTTGGCTTTGCCCGGGAAAGCAGCATTTTCTCTGCTTCCTGACCAGGCATACCATAAGGTGAGCAGACCAAAGATAAGGATTATCCAGCGGTTCCAGGAGTGGAAATAAAGTGAAATGAGGTAGATGTTATGCATGATTTGCGTGTGTTAGATTTGTTTTTATTCCTAACATTGCAAACCCGCTTTGGTTCAGTATCTCCTGGAGATTTAGTCCCAATTACTTACCTCATGTCAATTTCATCCACGCCGGGATACTGAGAAGCATTAAAGGTGAAGAGGTTATCGGCAAAAGGAAGGTCAGTTTCAAACTTATGAACGGCATAGGTATAAATGCTGCCATTTTTATCATAAATTGCAATCTGCTGAACCATTTTCCGTGACTTATCAATGGTTATGATTACCTTGTTAAAGGTTTTTTTCTGGAGTGGAATCAGCTCAATAATTTGCTGTTTGGCGGTTTCACTGGCCAGTTTGGCTTTGTAGTTTTCGGTGTATGAGCTGAGCAGATTGGTAGGTGTAAAACTATCTTCGCCGGAATCGGCATTGTTGATCTGAACTTCATTGGCATCTTTCAGGTAAGTCCAGGATGTTTTTCCATCGCTGATAATGTCCTGCCCGGAAAAGGTGAGTTTATAGCGGTCTCCTTTAGAGATAAGCACTCCTTTAAAACTATCATTGATATTTTGAGCCTTGTTTATCATGGTATAATCAAACTCAATACGTATGGTTTTGTAGGATTTTGTTTTAGCAGAAACCTCATCGAGTATGGTCTGTGCTTTTTTGTCGTTTTGCGCAAAAGTGCCAACTGCCAGCATCACAGCCAGCAAGGATACGAAATATTTTTTCATTGAATAATGGGTTAAAAATTCTGGTTTGGATTGTTTTGTTCTCTATCCTTCAAAAACTGTTCCAAAGCGAACGCGTTGGCAATTTTTACATCACGTGCCTTGCTGCCTTCATTTGGTCCAACGATGCCGGCAGCCTCGAGCTGATCAATGATTCGGCCGGCGCGGTTATATCCCAGCTTTAGTTTCCGCTGCAAAAGAGAAGTACTGCCCTGTTGGGTATCCACAATGAGTCGGGCTGCATCTTCGAACAATTCATCGCGCTCCAGCGGATCAAAATCCTGTTCTTTATGATCCTGTTCATCCGCATATTCCGGAAGGTAATAGGCGTCCGGATAGGCGCGCTGGCTACCAATATATTCGGTAATTCTCTCAATTTCAGGGGTATCCACAAAGGCGCATTGCAGTCTAATCAGGTCACTGCCCGTAGAAAGAAGCATATCGCCCCGTCCAACCAACTGGTCGGCTCCTCCGGTATCGAGGATGGTGCGGGAGTCAATTTTTGATATCACCCTGAAGGCGATGCGGGCCGGGAAGTTGGCTTTGATGGTTCCGGTAATAATGTTTACCGAGGGGCGCTGGGTGGCAATAACCAGATGAATGCCAATGGCCCGGGCCAATTGTGCTATCCGGGTCAGGGGGGCTTCTATTTCCTTACCTGCCGTCATAATGAGATCGGCAAATTCATCGATCACCACCACAATATAAGGCAAAAAGCGGTGTCCATTCAATGGGTTGAGCTGGCGGGCCACAAATTTGGTATTGTATTCCTTAATATTTCTTACCTGGGCATCCTTAAGCAGGTCGTACCGGTTGTCCATCTCAATGTTGAGAGAGTTGAGCGTACGTACCACCTTGCGGGTGTCGGTAATGATGGCTTCTTCTGAATCGGGCAGTTTGGCCAGAAAATGTCGCTCAATTTTTGAGAACAGCGTGAGCTCCACTTTTTTGGGGTCAATCATCACAAATTTAACCTGAGCGGGATGCTTGGTATAAAGTATGGACGCAATAATGGCATTTAGTCCCACCGATTTTCCCTGTCCGGTAGCTCCGGCCATAAGTATGTGAGGCATGCGGGTAAGGTCAGCAACATACGGCTCATTTTGTATGGTTTTGCCCATGCCGAAAGGCAATTCCATTTTGGTATGCTGGAATTTCTCCGATCCGAAAATAGATTTTAAGGGGACAATTTCCGGGGAGAGGTTAGGTACCTCAATCCCAATGGTTCCCTTACCGGGAATGGGCGCGATGATGCGGATACCCATGGCGGCGAGGCTCAGGGCAATGTCATCTTCCAGGTTGCGAATCTTTGAAATACGGACACCCGGTGCCGGAATAATTTCGTAAAGGGTTACGGTGGGGCCTATGGTTGCTTTTATCTTTTCGATGGAAATACCATAATTGCCCAGGGTATTGACAATCTTATCCTTGTTTGATTCGAGTTCCTCCTTTTTTACACTCGTGCCGGCCCCGGACTGATAGTCGTCGAGCAGCCCAAGTTCAGGCATACGGTAGTTGGCCAACTCCAGGGTAGGATCATAAGGAGTATCTATGGTAAATCGTTCCGGCTGCTTGTTATAAGTACTTTCTTTAGTCGTGCCCTTCGCGGATTCAGAAGCATTCTCTATGGTAAATTCCACCTCCTGCTCCGTTGGTTTTTGCCTGATCACTGTTTCGGAAGGTTTCTGAGTGATGAGCATCTCCGTGTCAGCCTCTTCATCCGTATCGCTTACCGCGAACTCTACCGTGTTGTATTTATCCACAGGCACAGGGCCGTTGGTGGTGCGCAGGTTTTTTACACGCTGCGTTTCTTCTTCCGCTTCAACTTTTTCTTGTTGTTCGGGACGTTCCGGCCATTTTAACGACAGGTTAAACCCCACAACCAGAATAAGCAGCAGCGCAAAGAATAATGCGATGCCTGCTCCGGTGTTACCAAGCAGACCATTGAGCCACAAGGCTCCCTGATGTCCGGTAATACCGCCCAAAATAGACCATTCGCCGCTGCGAAAGATAAAACCCAGGGCTACGGGCAGCCAGATGATACCCAGCAAACTTTGCAAAAAAGTTTTGCGTATAGGCAGCAGTTCTACTCCCGGCATAAGTTTCAATCCGGAAATCAACAACATCAATACCACAAAATAAGCCGCAATGCCAAATCCTTTTTTTATAAAAAATACCGAAAGTGCGGCACCAAGGCGTCCTCCCCAGTTTTCGGTATGCAGGTCGTTGTCAAACAGTATTTGCCTGAATGAGGCAGCGGAGAGGGCATCATCACTGCCAAAGGTAAAGTGGGTAAATAAAAACGACGAAAAAGCAACCAGCATATAGAGCGATAGCAGGATCAGAAAAAACCCGACCAAACGTTTAATTCGTCCATCTGCAGGTAATTTAATGCCTTCAGTGTTGCGAATCTTTCTGGTGGAGCTTTTCTTCGGAAGGGCATCAGATCCACGCTTTACATTGCTTTTTTTTAGCGTGTTGCTTTTCCTGCTCATAAATTCTATCGGCTTTCAGATTAAAATGCAAAAATAACAAAAACCGGCAGGATTTCACAGTAATGTCTTTTGATGGTGTCAACAAAAGCCTGCAAAGCCTGCCGGCAGTATAAAATGGATGCGGTTAATTGCCGCCAAACATCTGTCGGAGTTGCTCCGGGGTCATTTCCTCATATCCTGAAGGTACCGACAGATCTTTAGAGGACACCCGGGTCTTTTCAATGCTTTTGGCCACCATGTGCATGTTGCGGCCCTGCATCTTAAAGGTAAATTCCAGAGGTATACCGGGGAGAGTGCGGTACTCATTGTCGTAAAATAGTTTGTTTGATCCCAGTTCTTCTGAAAAATATACAACAATGGGGTCGGCTTTACTTTTTTCATCTCCAAATGAAATTTCAGCCCTCTGGCATTTGTACCCCGCAATCTCTTTGGTTTCGGGCGTAACCTTTACCTCAGGTTCTTTGCCTGCAGGGGGAGTGCCTTTCTGAGGCTTTAGCATTACTTTTTTGCCCATCATTTCAAGCAACACGGTAGTGGTTTTGGCTCCGGGATCAATAATCATGGACTGATTCATTGAAGTCATGGCCACATCGAATTTAACGAGTTCGCCATTGGTGGTCATAATTACCTTTTGCGGAAGGTTAGCCATTTGTGCGGGTTCAATATTCATACCCGGATAGGTAACATCGTAGATAATGATGCCTTTAAAGGTGCCACCTTTTTGAGCATCTGCCGGTGTGCTGAGCATAATGGCGGTAATCAGCGCCATTAGGGTGAAGAGTTTTTTTGTCATGAGTGTTAATTTTAAGCATGTATTATTTTGAATCCTCTTTGTGGATGACAATCTTTTCGATGATATCGCCCGCTTTTATTTTGTCGATTATCTCCAGTCCTTCGTAAACTTTACCAAAGCAGGTATGGTTGCGGTCGAGATGTTGGGTGTTCTGGCGGTTTAGACAGATGAAAAACTGGGACCCCCCGGTATTTCTTCCGGCATGTGCCATAGAAAGTACGCCACGGTCATGGTGTTGGTTATCGCCATCCAGTTCGCAATTAATGGAATACCCTGGTCCACCCATGCCGGTACCCTGGGGACAGCCGCCCTGGATTACAAAGTCGGGGATTACGCGGTGGAAGGTGAGCCCATTATAAAAGCCGCTTTCTGATAACTTTACAAAATTTTCAACGGTTTTTGGCGCATCTTTATCATAAAAGTTGACTTTCATCAGGCCTTTATTGGTGTGGATTTCAGCAGTTGTCATATTTTTAAAGGTATTTGGTTTAATGAATAGTTCTGAAAATTTTATTGAAACGGATTTTTCCATTGAAGAGCGGTTTGGACTTATCCAGCGAAAGCCAGACAAATACGGCTTTCCCAACAATGTGGTCATAGGGTACGAATCCCCAAAAACGGGAGTCAGCGGAATTAAGGCGATTGTCACCCATCATCCAGTAATAATCCATTTTAAAGGTGTACTCGGTGGCCGGCTGACCATTGATTAGGATTTTGTCACCCTCAATGCGCAAATCGTTGAGTTCATAGTTTTTTATGATGCGTTCGTATAAAACAATATTTTTGGCGTTGATCTCAACAGTGGCCCCTGCTTTAGGAATAACGAGCGGTCCAAAATTATCCACATTCCAGGCGTAGGCCGAATCAAATGGAAAGATATAGGGTTGCCAGTAACCTGAGGGTTGAATGATCTTTTGTACTTCTTTAACATTGATAAAGCCCTTGAGTTTGGCGGCCGCCTCATTGGTAAGCGTCATGACCAGCTCATTGGGACCGGCCATCATTACTTCTTCAGTAATATCCAACTTGTCCAGCGCCATAGGATTTATGCGGGAGCCATCGGTGCGCAACAGATACTTAAACTGAGCCTCTTTGGGCAGCTCTACAAGTCTGGAATCTATAAATACTTCCTGATTAATAATTTGCAGGGTGTCGCCGGGCAATCCAATACAACGTTTAATGTAATTTTCCCGCTTATCCACCGGACGATAGACTACCTCCCCAAAGTTAACCTGATCGTTCCATACACGTTTGCGCGAATAATCACGCACCAGGGCATAATAGCTTTGGTTTTGAACCCTTAATGCCACGGTGTCGCCATCAGGGTAATTGAAGACTACCACATCGTTGTGCTTAATGGTGGTGGTTCCCGGGAAACGGTAAAAGGGCAGTTTTATCCATTCTACATACGATTTGGTGCTTTCGGTAAGTGGAAGGGTATGGTGCACAAAGGGGAAAGCAAGCGGAGTAATGGGCACTTTGGGGCCATAGGCCATTTTGCTCACAAAAAGGAAATCGCCCACCAGCAATGATTTTTCCATGCTAGAAGTAGGAATGGTGTAAGCTTCAATCATGAACACCCGGATAATGGTGGCGGCAATCACGGCAAAAAGAATGGCATCAACCCATTCACGGGTGGCCGTTTTTTTAATTTTAATCCGCTCTGCAGGTGGAATGTATTTATCGGCAAATTTCGTGCCCAGCCAGGGAAGGTAAATATAAGGAAACAATACCGCGAGGGCCTGCTGTCCAAGGCCGTGGATATTATAACATTTCAGGGTTTCAACCACCATCAGCATCACAACGAAAACATTGATGAAGGGGATGAGCAGGAAAATATACCACCACAAGCCTTTGTTGATGATTTTCAGCCAGATAAAGTAATTGAACAGGGGAACCGCTGACTGGTAACCCTTAAATCCGGCTGTTTCAAATGTTTTCCATAGCAATACCGGGAAAAAAATCAAAATGAGTAAAATAATGATGGTTGGTGCCATAAATTTGAATTTAGGATTACATGGATGTTATTTTAGCCTGACCGGGGTTAAGCTTTTAATTTCTTTGACCATTAGCGGCATGTGCGGTTACAGTTACGTCTGCAATATTAACATTTATTAGGCATTTATATCATATCGGCCATTAAATCCTTCATTTGAAAGAAGCCGTTGCGACCCTGCATCCATTCGGCAGCCAATACGGCTCCAAAAGCAAAACCGCTGCGATTGTGTGCCATGTGATGCATTTCAATGGTGTCATCCTTACCTTGCCATTTAACAATATGTGTGCCGGGAACTTCACCCTGACGGATACTGAATACCGGAAGTATATCTCCGGATGCTGCTTCACCCTTACTCCATTGATTATAGCGTGGATTTTCATCAATAATCTGACTGGCAAGGGCGATGGCTGTTCCACTCGGGGCATCCAGCTTATGGATGTGGTGGATTTCCTGTATTTCAGCCCTGCTGTCAGCTTGAATTTTCATGAGCTTTGCCAGTCGCTGGTTAAGCTCAAAAAAGATATTCATGCCCGGACTGAAGTTGGGAGCGTAAAAAAATGGAACTTCCATTTGCCGGCTTTTTTCTATGGCTGTTGCAAGCTTTTCGGGCCAGCCGGTGGTTCCTGAGATGAGCACTATTCTGTGGCTGAAGCAAAGGTCTGCCACATCAGGAGCAGATTCAGGAGTGCTGAAGTCAATTACAGCATCCGGCTTTCCCGGAAGGGCAGACAGCCTTTCCCAATCCCGGGTGGTATCAAACTGCGCCAATATGCTGTGCCCGCGATGCAGGGCTGTTTTTTCCACTTCATGCCCCATACGGCCATATCCGGAGATCAGTATCTTCAAAGGCTTAAAATTTTAAACACAATCTGATGCCTTGCGCTCCGCCGACAAAATTTCCGTCCGGAGCTGGAAGCCAGGCCGGTTCCAGGTGCATGCTCAGATTGTCAGAAACATCATAATCAAAAAAATGGGCATCTACCGTGGCATCCAGCACATTTAATATGTACCAGACTGCCGAGTAGATAATATTTAATTCCACTTTACGGCGATAAAAATCACGGCCGGCAAGCAGGTCGTTGGGATTGGGATACCGGACAACGTACTTGTTGTTCGTTGGATAGGTCTCTTTATTGACTACATATTTATACGCCTGAGTAAACTTTTTCACTTCATCGCTATTTACTTTGATGTTGTACACAAGAAAGGTAAATCCGGCATAAATTACAGGTATTTTCCAGTATTTTTTATTGTAAGCCTGTCCCAGTCCGGGTAGCACCAATGAATAAATCGTCGCCTTGTGGGGTGAATGTGGATCTTCCAGAAGTGAGGCATCAATAGGTCGCGGGGGAAAATACATGGTGGTGTCCTGCGCCTTTAAAACAGATGGAGCGCCAATCAACATCAGGATAAGGACAAATAAAATGCCCCGGGTTTTAGCCATTGAAAAAGTACCTGGTTGTTTCATGAATTTATGCGGCTGCTCATTGGTTAACGGTTGAGCAGGTCAGAAAGTATATTTTCAAGCTGTTTTTGAGAGCTGAAATTTATTACGATATTGCCTTTGCCTTTGTTGCCAATATTCACGTTGACTTTTGCCGACAGGCGCCCCGAGAGGTTGTCGCGCAGACCTTCGAGGGTAGGTGACAGCGGGCGTTTAGCGGGTTCCTTTCTCACCGAAGGTTGTTTGTTCAGATTGCGGGCTATTTCTTCTACCTCTCTTACAGACAGGTCTTTAGAAATAATGTTGTGCAATATGGTAAGCTGTGTTTCTTCGTCCCCGATATTAATAAGGGCGCGGGCATGTCCCATACTTAATTTGCTGTCGCGGATAGCTACCTGCACTTCGGCCGGCAATTTAAGCAGCCTGATGTAATTGGTAATGGTTGATCGGTCTTTGCCCACGCGCTGGCAAAGCTCGTCCTGGCTAAAATTACATTCATCGAGCAGGCGTTGATAGCTGATGCCGATTTCAATGGCATTGAGATTTTCGCGTTGAATATTTTCCACCAAAGCCATTTCGAGCATTTGCTGGTCGTTGGCAATGCGAATGTAGCAGGGGACTAAAGTTAATCCGGCAATTTGTGCGGCTTTCAGGCGGCGCTCTCCGGCGATGAGCTGGTATTTGTCGTAGCCCATTTTGCGCACGGTAAGCGGCTGTATGATGCCCTGCTCTTTGATAGAAGCGGCCAGATCGTTGAGTGTTTCCTCGTCAAAAGCGGTGCGGGGCTGAAAAGGGTTGGCCTCAATCTGGGTGATGGGCAGTGAAGCGATGGCTCCGGCCACAAAATTTCCGGAAATATCCTGAGAAGTGATGTCGGTTTGGGGGCTTTCGAGTATTGCGCTCAGTCCCCTGCCAAGGGCCTTTTTTTTAGGATTCATGTTGGGTGTCAATTTGTTTTTCGGCAGCCTTTATTTTGGTCAGGTCGTTTTTTTGAAGAATTTCGCGGGCCAGGTTTAGGTAATTGATGGCTCCGCTGCTGTTGATGTCGTGCATAATAATGGTTTCTCCGAAACTGGGTGCTTCACCCAATTTGGTGTTGCGGTTGATAATTGTTTCGAAAACCATGTCCTGAAAGTGTGTTTTAACTTCATCCACCACCTGATTGCTCAGGCGCAGCCTGGAATCGTACATGGTAAGTAATATGCCTTCAATATCCAGGGCAGGGTTGAGCTGCTTCTGAATAATTTTAATGGTGTTCAAAAGCTTGCCCAGTCCTTCAAGAGCGAAATATTCGCACTGTACCGGAACAATCACGCTATCGGCTGCAGTCAGGGCATTCACGGTGATCAGGCCCAGTGAAGGAGAGCAATCGATGACGATAAAGTCGTAATTATCGCGGATGCTGTTGAGTACCCGGCGCATCATTTTTTCGCGATTGGGCTGGTTAATCATTTCAATTTCAGCCCCAACCAGATCAATGTGCGCAGGCAACAGGTCGAGGTAAGGGGTATCGGTAGTCAGTATGATGTTTTGAGCCAATACCTCATCCATCAGACATTCATAAATGCTGGTTTTAATATTTTTAGGATCGAAACCAACCCCTGAAGTGGCATTGGCCTGAGGGTCGGCATCAAGGAGCAGGGTGCGATGCTCAAGCACAGCGAATCCCGCCGCCAGATTGATGGCAGTGGTGGTCTTTCCTACGCCTCCTTTTTGATTTGCAATGGCAATAATTTTTCCCATGCTGATATTTAAATGGCTGATTTAGTATTGATTGTGGTATTGTGGTCACAGGCACAAACGGTAGGCAAAGGTAGGCCTTTTATGCTTTCGTTGAATGGATTGGGGCAAAGTGTTGATAACTTTGTCTGCGGAAATAATACGAAAAAGCCAACAGGGAGTAAACAGGATACCCCTTAATTCCAGTAAAGACAGGACGTTATAAAATTTAGCAGGTTGTTATTCGAATTCATCCGAATCCCGTTCGTGTTGTGACTGATCACGGGGCTCAATGGGGCCGTCCTCTTTTTCAACAAAATCTATCACATTCCTTAATCCCTGGATGAAATTTTCAAAATCTTCCCGATAAAGAAAGATCTTGTGTTTCTCATAAAAAAACTTTTCCTCATCGTCGCTATACCTGCGTTTACTCTCTGTAATGGTCAGGTATTTTTCGTCTGATTTGGTGGTTTTTACATCAAAAAAATAGGTCCTTTTGCCGGCTTTGATCACTGTGGAATATACATCCTCCTGCTGCCTTCTTCTGCTACTTTTGTCTTCCATTGAGAAAATTAGGTTTAGTGGTTATAACGCAAATGTATTAATTAAATTGATTGATGTACACATATAGGGTTAAATTTTTTGGTTCGCCTGCACATTTCACTGAACGCAAAGCAGGTCTAAGGTAAAACAATTTTTTGATTTTTTCGGAACTCATACCGAAAAATCTTTTAAGCTTAGTTATTCTTTTTAGTCTCAGTTAATTGAACGACAGGCCATTATGATTTTTATATTCTTTTTCCGTCTGATTTCAGCAAAAGTGATTCCCGCTAAGGAAGGCAGCGTAATTCTTAATTAATCCGGGACTGGACTCAGGTTTGAGTTATAGAATCCTAAGGATTTTCGTTCTGTTGGTTTTTGTTAATAAGCCAATAAGTTGTAATTCAGTTACTAACGTAGTTTTATGTGTTTTCCCTTACAGGTGCAGGTTGGGATGGGCTGAAAAAAGTTTAATTTTGCAGCCGTCAATCACGATAAGTTCATTTATTTCAACAATTATGCTCAGCAGACGGCACTTGCGCGTAAAGGTAATGCAATCACTCTATGCCTGGTTTCAATCGGGCGAAACTCAGGTTCCACTTTTTGAGAAATCGCTTACTTCCAGCATCGAAGACATTTATACCCTCTATATAAATCTGTTGTCTGCATTAAATGAGACCCGTGATTTTGCCCTTAACCGTATGGAAGATGCGCGGCAGAAATTTCTGCCTACTGCTGAGGATCTCGATCCGAATACGCGTTTTGTGGACAATCCTTTTTTGCTGCAACTCGATAATAACCGTCAATTGCGCAAGCTGATAGAACAAAACAAAATTTCCTGGGCCGATCATCACGAGATTATTCGGAAAATGTATCAGCATCTTCGGGAATCGGAGGAGTTTCAAAAATATATGAATGCTCCTTCTGTTACTTACCGGCAGCATAAAGAGCTCGTATTGTACTTTTTTGGTGAAATTATGCTGCGTAGCGATGCTTTTGTCAGTCTGTTTGAAGAGCGTAGTATTCATTGGGCCGATGATATTGATACGGCGGCCACTATGGTGGCGAAAACCATCAGAAAATGGGAAGCCGCATACGATGAGTTTGCAGCATTGCCTCCGCTCATGGTAAGTCCGGATGAAGAAGGCGATGACCTGATGCGGGATTTTGTGCTTAAGCTTTTCAGAAAAGTAATCACCAGGGGAGAGGAATCTTCTACTTTGATTGCCAAACGTGCTCAAAATTGGGACATCGACCGCATTGCTTCCCTGGATATCATCATCCTAAAGATGGCCATGGCTGAGTTTACCGATTTCCCCTCGATTCCTGTAAAAGTGACCATCAATGAATACATCGAAATATCGAAGGATTACAGTACGCCACGCAGCCGCCAATTTGTAAATGGTATGCTTGATAAGCTGGTAGCCGACCTGAGAAGTGAAGATAAGATTAAGAAAACAGGACGGGGACTTATTGAATAACCTAAAAATTATGTCGGAAATCATCATACGTTTATATAAAGCTGATGATTACACCCTGGTTGAGGCTTTTTGGGAGCGAAATGGGCTGGGCGGTGCTCAACGTGGTGACGATGCACTGATTATCGCCAAAACCCTCGCGGCTGGCGGGCACTTGCTGGTGGTTACTACGTTGGCAGGAGTAATTATGGGAACGGCCTGGCTTACCAATGACAAGCGACGTACGTATCTGCATCATTTTGGTATTGATGAGGCCTATCGTCGCAAAGGCTATGCAACCAAACTATTGCGGGTTTGTCTGGACCTGGCGGTTAAAGATGGCTACCAGATAAAAATTGAAGTCCATCGGAACAATAGTGTAGCCCTTCATCTATACAGAAAAGCCAGATTCCATTATCTGGGGGATTATGAGGTACATATCATTCGTGATATCAGTGGATTGGAAACAGATTTGTAAATCATCTGCTTCATTCAGCGGTTTTTACTTAACTTTGTACCCGTTTAAAATTACTTATAAAACTGATGTTTAAAAACATGAAACGCATTAGATTAAAATACGCCTCATTGGTATTGATATTTTTCCTGGCATTAGGCCTGTCCTCCTGCCGGGAGCGATCGTCAGGGAGTGATGCGCTTTCAGGCGACATTGTAAAGAATCCGCATTCAGCGGATGGCATGGAAAATACCAGGATGCCTTTTATAGAATTTGAACAGGATTTTCACGATTTTGGGAAACTCATTCAGGGTGAAAAGGTATCTTACGCATTCAAATTTACCAACACAGGTAAAACAGACCTCATTATCTCAAAAGTAAGTTCTTCCTGTGGTTGCACCGTGCCTGATTATCCGAAAACACCAATAAGACCGGGCGATACTAAAAAAATTGACGTGAAGTTTGATACGGAGAATCGTCGGGGATTCCAGAATAAAACGGTGACCATTGTAAGTAATGCTCAGCCAAGCGCTAAGGTTTTACGTATAAAGGCTCAGATTGTTTTACCCGAAGAACAATAATTTTAATTACATCTAACTAATCATTTAAACAAATGCACATGTTTTCATCAACACTTTTAATGACACCTACCGGCGAAGGCGGCGGAGGTTATAGTTCCCTGATTTTCCTGGTGCTGATCATGGTGGTCTTTTACTTTTTCTTTATCCGCCCACAGGCCAAAAAAGCTAAAGACCTTAAGAAATACCGTGAAGCCCTTAAAAAAGGCGATCGGATTGTAACCATAGGAGGCATTCACGGTAAAATAGTGGAAAGCCAGGAGACTACTTTTACCATTGAGGTAGAGGATGGTTCAAAGTTCAGGATAGAAAAATCGGCTGTCGCCGGTGACGCTACCGACCAACTGTCCAATCAGAAACAATAACAACAACGGTTAATTCCGGTTGTAATAAAACACCGGCACTTGAAAGAACTGATTCCTTTTCTGTTCAGGCGAAATAAAAAACCCATTGACGGAAAGCTAAGAGAAAAGCTTTCCGTGTTTTTGTTTTGTCTTTTTTTTTCCATCATTATGTGGGGCCTTACCAAGCTCTCGCATGAGTATGATGTAACCTATAAATACCGGATTCAACCTACCGGTGTAGTTAAGGATATGGTGCTCATTTCTCAGCCCGATTCAATCTTATCGGTAAGTATCAGGGGTTCAGGGGTGGAGTTATATCGTCGTCTTTTTTCATCGCGAATGCGTAATCTGCCTGTTTCAGTAAAAGGTATTAAAATAAGGCCGAAGGATAGCCGTATGACCGCTACCCTGCGTTCATCTACCCTGCGTTCGCAGTTGATTGCTGACTTGCCCGGTGGCGCAAGCATTACCGGCATTGAACCCGATACGCTCAGGTTTATTTTTGAGCCCAGCTATTCAAAGCGTATTCCTATACGGGCACGCCTTAACCTGCAATTTACACCACAGTTTCAGTTGTATGATTCCGTTCAGCTTGTTCCTGATACGTTGACAGTTTCAGGTCTGCGGGATATTGTTGACACCATAGCGCTGGTCTATACAGAGCAAAAAAGCTTTCGTGATTTGAATGAGGACGTTACCGCGCGTCTCAAGTTAATTCGGCCGGAAACATCTCCACCGGTGCGTTTTTCAGCAGATAGCCTGACCGTAAGGCTGAAAGTAGAAAAGTTTACGGAAGCTCAAATAACTCTGCCGGTGCGTATGGACGCTGGTGAACATGAAATATCCTATCGCCTTTTCCCTGAAAATATTAGGGTTACCTGCCGGGTATCCATGCGCGATTATGCCAAACTGGATCCCTCACAGTTTGCCGCTGTCGTTTATTATCAGGATATTCAAAATAATCAGGGCAACCGGATACCTGTGGAAATTGTCAGTAAACCGGAATTTGTGAGGATCATTCGTATTGAACCGGAAAAGGTAGAGTATCTGATTATGAAATGACTTTCATATTTATCATGGTGATATGTGATCTGTAATCTGTAATCTGTGATCAGTGATCAGTAATCAGTGATCTGTTGATTTGTTGATTTGTTGCCCTTCGAGAGCCTCAGGGTGAAATTTGTTGATTTGTTGAGTGATAAGTGATCTGTAATCTGTGATTCACTCCGATATCCGAAATCATCACATCATCACATCCACAATCTGCAATTAATAATTGCGTGTCTCTGCGTCACTTCGACTGGTTCGACAAAAGCTCACCAACCAAGGCTCAGTGCACCGCTTTGCGTCATTGCGTGATTCTTTAAATCCGAAATCCTCACATCCTCACATCCTCACATCCTCACATCCTCACATCTGAAATTTTATCCTAAGTGAAAATTAATCCGGAAAAAATTATTAGGTTTGTAAAGAAAAACATGGACCATGCTTAAGGTAGGACTTACAGGCAGTATTGGAAGCGGAAAATCAACCGTGGCCCGTGTATTTACCACCCTGGGCGTGCCGGTTTATATTGCTGATATTGAGGCAAAAAAAATATTGAATCTGCCAGAGGTTGTCGCTGAGGTGGTGAGTCTTGCCGGTGAGCAGGTGCGCTTACCTGATGGACAAATTGACCGTAAGCTATTGGCCGGCAAGGTTTTCAGTAATCCTGAAATGCTTCAGGCACTCAATGGTATTATTCATCCCAGGGTGAGAAACCATTTTAAGGAATGGGTGCAATCCCATGCCGGACATGAATACATAATGCAGGAAGCCGCCATTATTTTTGAATCCGGTTCATATAAGAATTTTGATAAAATAGTGGTAGTGGCGGCTCCACTTGAAGAACGCATTGAAAGGGTAATGCTTCGCGACGGACTTAACCGGGAAGATGTTATGGCCAGGGTGGATAATCAATTGCCGCAGGAAGAGAAGATCAGAATGGCTGATTTTGTGATCGTAAACAGCGACCGCGATCAGGCTTTAATTCAGACATTGGAAATACATAAACAATTAAAAGCACTGGCTTCAAAAGCCGAAATGTAAAATACAATACCAATTAATATGGAAGAATTAAATCTTGGCATTGGCTCCAGGGTAGAGCATCCTCAGTTTGGCAAAGGCGTAATTATTCAGGTGCGCTCTGATGCCTGGGAAATAACCTTTATTGAAAATGGCACCCGGATTATTCAACGTAATTTCGAAGGTTTACGGGTGATGGAAGCCGTGGAAACACCTTCCGATCTGGCCACCTATGAAAAAATGGAAAAAAGTCTGATTCGGGTATTGCGACGGTTTACTGATCTGCAGGAAATAGTCCCCATGGGTAGCCGCTGGATTGGCGGACGTATGGTTTTGTATCCGGGAGATACCTCGCTTAAGGAAAAGGAAATCCCCATTGACGCCTTTTTCCATAAAATTGTAATGGTACGCGACCGCCTCAGGGTGATGGAACAACGCGTAAACGCCAGTACTCTCGATGATGAAGATAAAGTAAACCTGCAACAATATATCACGAGAATTTATGGTAGTCTTACCACCTTTAATGTGTTGTTTAAGGACAAGGAGGATTACTTTGTGGGAGATAAGAGTGGGGGGTAGTTTGAAGAGGACAAGGAGACCGGGTGAAATGGGGACACGGGAAATGGAGACAAGGAGACAGCGGGACAAGGTGAAATGGGGACACGGGGACCTAGGAGGCTATGACGAGGGTCTAACCTCTAACTTCTAGTCTCTAACCTCCAAATTCCAAATTCCAAAGACTAAAGACTAAATTCTAAAAAATAAAACCCGGAACCTGAAACATAGAACGACCAATCCGAATCCAAACTTTTCCGTACTTCTCCTGTTATTGTTGCCAAATGCAGGAATTGTTAATTAAATTGAGATAGTGATGTTATTTGATCTGGAAATGATACAGCGTGTTTACGCTGAATTGCCTGAAAAGGTGAACGGCGTCCGCCGCATGCTGAACCGTCCGTTAACGTTGAGCGAAAAAATATTGTATGCCCATCTTTTTTCCGGTGAGCCGCTTAGGGAATATAGTCGTGGAGGGGATTATGTAAATTTTGCTCCCGATCGTATTGCCATGCAGGATGCTACGGCTCAAATGGCATTATTGCAATTTATGAATGCCGGTCGCAGCAAAGCAGCGGTACCTACTACTGTTCACTGCGACCATCTTATTCAGGCCCAGGTTGGTGCCGGACCTGACCTTGAGGTGGCACTCAAACAGAATAATGAGGTTTTTGATTTTCTGCAATCGGTATCCAACAAATACGGAATCGGTTTCTGGAAACCGGGGGCAGGCATCATTCATCAGGTGGTACTCGAGAATTATGCTTTTCCGGGTGGAATGATGATTGGCACCGATTCTCATACCGTAAACGCCGGTGGACTTGGGATGATAGCCATTGGCGTAGGGGGTGCCGATGCCGTAGATGTGATGTCGGGTATGGCCTGGGAACTTAAAATGCCTAAACTGATTGGAGTAAAGCTTACCGGGAAACTAAACGGCTGGACTTCTGCCAAGGATGTCATCCTGAAGGTAGCCGGTATTCTCACTGTAAAGGGCGGTACCGGAGCCATTGTGGAATATTTTGGTGAAGGTGCCGATTCTATTTCAGCCACAGGCAAAGGCACCATTTGTAATATGGGTGCCGAAATAGGGGCAACCACCTCTATTTTTGGTTACGACCAGAAAATGAGTGTGTACCTTAAGGAAACCGGCAGGGCTGATGTGGCTGAACTTGCCGATGCCGTCAGGGAACATCTCCGCGCTGATGATGAAGTATATGCCAATCCTGAAAACTATTATGATACACTCATTGAACTTGATCTCTCTACCCTTGAGCCTCATATCAACGGGCCTTATACCCCCGATGCCGCTTATCCCATATCAGAATTTGTTAAAATAGTTAAAGAGAAAAAATATCCCCACAAGCTTGAAGTCGGACTGATTGGTTCATGCACCAACTCTTCCTATGAAGACCTTACCCGGGCCGCTTCCGTGGCCAGGCAGGCCAGTGAGAAGAATCTTAAGGTAAAGTCCGAGTTTCTGATTACCCCGGGCTCGGAGCAAATCCGATTTACCACCGAACGTGACGGATTGCTAAAAACTTTCAGTGACATTGGTGGTGTGGTGATGGCCAATGCCTGCGGTCCATGTATCGGACAATGGAAACGACACACCGATGACCCTGACCGCAAAAATTCCATACTTACCTCCTTTAACCGGAACTTTGCCAAACGCAATGATGGCAATCCAAACACCCATGGCTTTGTAGCTTCACCCGAAATCGTGACTGCGCTGACTATTGCCGGTGATCTTACCTTTAATCCGCTGACTGACAAGCTGCTGAATGAAGATGGCGAATGGGTGAAACTGGATTTACCTGAAGGACTCGAATTGCCGCCCGAAGGGTTTGAAGTGGAGGACGCCGGCTTTATTGCCCCCAATGAGGATGGTTCCTATACGGACGTTATTGTGAAACCTGATTCGAACCGCTTACAATTGCTTATTCCATTTGCTCCCTGGAATGGCGAAGACCTGACCGGACTACAGTTGCTCATTAAAGCCAAAGGTAAATGTACCACCGACCATATTTCAATGGCCGGGCCGTGGCTGCGGTTCAGAGGTCATCTGGATAATATTTCCGACAATATGCTTATCGGAGCACTCAATGCCTTTAACAATGAGACAAACCTGGTGAAAAATGCGTTAAATGGCAAGTATGAAGCCGTTCCTGCGGTGGCCAGGGCCTATAAAGCTGCGGGTATCCAGTCGGTGGTGGTTGGTGATGAAAACTACGGCGAAGGTTCATCCCGTGAACACGCTGCCATGGAACCGCGACATCTGAATGTAATTGTTGTATTGGTAAAGTCATTTGCCCGGATTCACGAAACCAACCTTAAAAAACAAGGGTTGCTGGGTCTCACTTTTGATAATAAAGCCGATTATGAAAAAATCAGGGAAGGGGACAAGTTCAGCATTTTAGGTCTTGAGGATTTTGCTCCCGGAAGGCAACTTAGGGTAGAACTTACCCATGAAGATGGCAGTAAAGAGCAGTTTGCAGTGAATCATACCTATAATCAAACCCAAATTGAATGGTTTGAAGCTGGAAGTGCACTCAATCTTATCCGTAAACAGGTAGCCGGCAATTAAGCATGGTCAGCTTACTGCTGATATATTGGATCAGATTAATCATCGACTTGCCTGGCCGGATTACAATAAATTAAACCGTATGTCGTTTATGCACCATACTGTATTTAGCAAAACTGCCTTCGTGAAAAATATACCTCTCAGCGTTTTTTTATTTTTGGTTGCCTTGTGTTTCCAGTTATCTCAAACTCAGGCCCAGTCGGGTGGTAACCGTACCTTCGCGTTTTTAAATCTGCCGCCCTCTCCGCGACTGGCAGCCCTTGGGGGCAATTTCGCCTCAATAGCTGACAACGATCTGATACTTGGACTCAATAATCCATCCCTCATCAACAAGGAGATGCACAATGCGCTCTCAATGAATTTTGTGGATTACTTTGCGGATGTTAATTATGGGGTAGCAGGCTATTCCCGTACTTTTGAAAAAGCCGGAAGTTTTGCGGCTTCCATGCAATATATTAATTACGGAACTTTTATTTACACCGATGAAACCGGCTTGCTGCCCGAAAATCAGAGTGAGTTTAGTGGCGGTGAATATGCATTTGTAATCGGCTGGGGCAGAAGGCTGGATTCCCTGTTTAGCATCGGGGCCAACCTCAAAACCATCTATTCATCACTTGAAACATATAATTCGATGGCACTTGGCGTGGATGTTGCGGGCACCTATCATGCACGTTCAGGATTTACCGCTTCACTTATCGCCAGAAATATAGGCCGGCAGTTGACCACCTATACGGGTAACGATATTGAACCCCTGCCGTTTGAAATTCAGGCAGCATTATCAAAAAGGCTCAATCACATGCCTTTCAGGTATTCTATACTGCTTACCAACCTGCAAAAATGGGATCTTACCTATGACGACCCTCAGGAGGATGTCTATGATCCATTTACCGGAGAAAAGAAAGAGAAAAGCGGTATTGGTGAATTTGCCGATAATGCTTTCAGACATGTGGTGATAGGAGGAGAGTTTTTACCCACAAAAAACTTCAGTATTCAGCTTGGATACAACTACCAGCGCCGGCATGAAATGAAAGTGGAAACCAAAAAAGGTACCGTAGGTCTAAGCTGGGGCTTTGGCTTTAAAATCTCTAAATTCAGCTTCAATTACGCCCGGTCGGCTTACCATCTCACCGGATCGCCAAACTTCCTGAGCATCGCAGTTAACCTGTCTGATTTTGTGAAACCGGATAAGGTAGAGCAATAAGGTATGCTTGCTGGATAACCTAACAGGTTTTCTATCGACCTGTTAGGTTTGAGATGTGAGAGAAGACGGTACTTTTTGAGTGATCAGAGACCGGTTGCTCTTTGGGTGATTCGGCATGGTTGGACGAAAACCTCACCAACCAAGCCTCAGACTAAAATTTATTGAACTGTTCCTTTTCATTCGGAGGGCCTCACCCTGAATCGACTTCGCTTACCAAGATTCTCCTACCTGACTACCGTTTTACGGTCAGGCTTGATCACGGAAATGAGGGATTGGAATCAAACAGGTATCCTTTAACCCTCATATCATTCGTCCAATTTTTAGCTGTACTTTTGCACTATGAAAAATCTTCCGGTTAGCATAGACATTGATCCGGATGCCGGTTTTTGCACTGGCGTACGTGCGGCAGTTAACAGGGCGGAAACCCTGCTTGATGGTCACAATACAGTTTATTGTCTGGGCAATCTGGTACACAATGAGCAGGAAATAGCGCGGTTGAGGGAGCTTGGGCTTGAAACCCTTAATTTAGATAAGCTTGCCGGTTTACCGGAGAATACCCCTGTTGTTATACGTGCACACGGGGAGCCGCCATCAACCTATGCTGAAGCTGAAAAGTTAAAGATTGATTTAAGCGATGCTACCTGCCTCATTGTCCGGCAATTACAACGTAAGGTGAAGCAGGTTGCCGATGAGCTGTCCGGAAAGCAGGGGAGGATTATTATCTATGGTAAACCCGGTCATCCTGAAATTATCGGTCTGCTTGGCCAGGCAGATGGGAGGGCATCAGTGGTTCAGACTCACGAGGAAGTGCCGGATACATGGCTGGACGAACCGCTTGAAGTGTTTGCCCAGACCACTGCCAACGCCGAGGCTTTTAATCAGTTTACCGAAGCCCTGAAGCAGAGGGCCCAGCGACGCTTAATTGACCCGGATCTTATCATCATTCATCAAACCATCTGCCGGCAGATGAAAAACCGCAAGCCTTCGGTAATTGCTTTTGCTCAGGCGCATGATGTGGTGATTTTTGTGAGTGGAAGCAAAAGTTCAAACGGCCGTTTCCTGGCCGCAATGGCACTTCAGACAAATCCGCGCACCTATGTGGTGACCGCAGCCAGAGAGCTTAAGGCCGACTGGTTTGCAAATGCCACAACCATCGGCGTAAGCGGAGCCACTTCATCACCACAATGGTTGCTGGAACAGGTAGCAGATGAAATACGACAAATGACCCTTTGAGCATAAACTTATGTACCTTAAAAAGATCAAGTTATTTAATTTTAAAAATTACACCGAAGCTTCGCTAGAGTTTTCGGAAAAGATAAACTGTTTTACCGGCAGCAACGGTGAAGGCAAAACCAATCTATTGGATGCCATCCATTATCTTTCTTTTACCAAGAGTTATTTTAACCTTATCGATACTCAAAACATACGGCACAATGAAGATTATTTTGCCATTCATGGTCAGTTTTATCGCAATGGCAGTGCCTCTGATGAGGTGAGCTGTATTCAGAAACGCAATCAGAAGAAACAATTTAAGCTCAACACCAGCGAATATGATCGCCTGGCTGATCACATCGGGGAATTCCCGCTGGTGATGGTTTCTCCTTACGACCGCGATCTGATTAATGAAGGCAGTGAGCTAAGGCGTAAATATATGGATTCCGTTATCTCGCAATTTGATCGTTTGTATCTTGAAGACCTCATTACCTATAATAAGTCCCTGGCCCAGCGCAACGCCCTGCTGAAGAGTTTCGCCGAAAATCGTTACTTCGATAAATCATCGCTCGATATCTGGACGGAAAAAATGGCCGGGCCGGCCGCCCGTATCTTTGCCAGACGCACCGTATTTATCAATGGTTTTCTTCCCGTTTTTCAGCGTTATTTTGAGTTTATCAGCCAGGGGCGCGAAAAAGTGGATATTGTCCATCTTTCTGATCTTGCCGAACATGATTTTGTAACCCTTCTCAACGAAAACCTGCAACGTGATATGGCTTTTCGTTATACTACCAAAGGTATTCATAAAGACGATCTCGAATTTATCATCAATGGCTATCCTGTGAAGAAATTCGGCTCACAGGGGCAGCAAAAATCATTTGTCATCGCCATAAAACTGGCTCAGTTTGAATATACCGATCAGGTGAAGGGATATAAGCCAATATTGCTTTTCGATGATATTTTTGATAAACTCGATAACAACCGCGTGGCCCAATTGGTGCAATTAGTGGGCGACAATAGTTTTGGGCAGGTTTTTATCACCGATACCCAGCCCGAACGGATAAACAAGATTTTTGAGGCCAACCCGATTGATCATCGTATCTTTGAAGTAAAATCGGGCAATGTGGCGCGAATAATTTAAGGTATAATGGCTAACTTCCGGAAACGAAGCAACGAACAGTCTTTACGTGAAGCCATTGAGGATATGCTCAATGCGTATCACTACATGGATAAGATCAATGAAATGCAGGTAATTGGTCTGTGGGATGCTATCGTGGGCCGGCTTATCGCCCGTGAAACTAAAGGGTTGTTCATTCGCAACAAGGTGTTGTATGTGCGTTTAACTTCACCGGTGCTCAAAGATGAATTGGGCTATGCACGTAGTCAACTCATTAAAAAACTCAATAAGGGTGCAGGTTGTGAGGTGATTACAGATATTGCGTTTGTGTAAAAACACTCAAAATCAGCGCACCCGGATAATTTTCAACAAAGTCATCATTCCAACATTTATTTTACCTGGCCGATTGTTCGAAAAGCCTGGTAGAAACTGTTAATTGCAGGTAAATAAACTGCGAAAAGCCGCTATAAGGTTTCTTTTGCACGTATTTCAGTGTTTCGGTGGGTAGGTAGAAGCAATATCCCGCCTGAATCGCAGCCTGGGGATAGATACGGTAACTCAGTATCAGGTCGTTTTCAATACCCAGTCCCTGGCTGTTTTTTGTGTAATGGTTGCCTCGCGCCTGAGCAAAGTAATGGAGGGTGTTGCTTAAATTGAGTCGTTCAGAAGCTTTATAAGAGGCATAAAGGTAGCCATTCATGAGCCCACCCCAGTCCGTTCCCATAGCCGGGTTGGTATAATAATCCATTTCTCCCGAATATTTGTGACGGTTTCCATATAAAAGGTCAAACAGATGATCGGTCCCAATGGTAGTCGGCTCACTTTTGTTTCCCGAAAGGTAACTGAAACCACCACCCAGGGTAATCTTCCCTAATTTCATTGCCGCGTCTGCTTCGGCAAGCAGGGCACTTATATTCCCTCCATGCTCTCGTTTACCCCACTGATAATACGCGTGAGCCCACAGATTGAATCTGTCGTCGCTATAGCTGGAAAATAGTCCGGTAGTGTTTTTGTAATGCATGGAATTGCTTGTGTCGCTGACTGTTTTCCCGGATGAGATGTGCAATAGAGAAAGATTTACCTGGTTAAACTTCCTGTTCAGCCAGATGAAATTAAGGTTTTTGATGCGTGAGGCAGGATAATAATTGTTTTCATTAAGATCGTTTAGGGTGTTCCAGGTGGCACCAAAGTGAAGGTTCCAGTCTGATAGTTTCAGTTTGGCAACAGCGGCATCATAGGTTATACCGTTCTGGTTCCAGTTGCGCTCACCCAGCAGTCGCTTGCTGTCGTAGGCCAACATTTGCCTGCCTACTGATAGCCATCCTGCATCTTTTAAAGCCAGTTCCACATAAGCCTCAAATAGCGCGAAGGAGGGATTGTCTCCAGTCCCGGTGGCACTGATTTTTGGATCATCTCCCCAGATGCGCACATCCTGTGGAGTGATTTTAATCCGTAATTTTTCAGTGCTGTAGCCAAAGCTCAGGCGGCTGCGTTGTGACACCAGCAGGGTAGGGTGGTGGTCATCTGCCGCCAGGCGGGAATAGCCATCTCTTAATTCTAAACGTGGCCGCAGTTCGGCATTCACCTGGAATTGAGCTTGTACGTATGTGAAAGCAAGCAATGTAAAGAAGGTAAGGGCAAAATTTTTCATTCGCAATAGCGTTGTTGGGTTTTCAGAATCAAAATTAGCAATATATTTAATACTGCTAAATATATTATTTAGCATAGGCATGGTATTAATTTTTAAGAACACATAATGCAGACAACGCTTATAATCACTGAATTCCTGGAATGCAGATTATAACTAAAAGACGCACATTCAATCATGAAAGTCCTAAATCTGATGAAAATAAAGCACATTTAGAATCAGAGATAAATATTATCCTCAGTGGTATAACCTGTGCTGTTTTTGACCAAAAACGTAATAGCTTTGCATCGAATTTGAAATATACGTATTATACTAACTAACAACACTTTACCATGCCATTCATTCCCAGGGAGAAACTATTCTCCCGCAACTGGTTCATCTCCTATGCACTTATTGTGGTTGGAGCGTTCATTCTTGCTTCCGGTTTCGTCTTTTTTATCAATCCATACAATATCGTTACGGGCGGCGTATATGGTATTGGTATTGTGGTGCATCATCTTACAGAAGGGCTGTTTTCTTTTTGGCCCAATGGAATTCCTATTGGCCTTATCGGGCTGGTATTAAACATTCCGCTTACACTGTTAGGCATCAAAATATTAGGGCCCAGGTTTGGCATAAAGACGGTTATAGGATTTATCCTTGCTTCATTTTTCATGGATACGCTTACCATGATAGTAGGTGAAAACGATCCATTAGGCCTGTCTGAAGAAGTATTTATGTCGGTTATTTTTGGTGGGGTACTTATCGGTTTTGGGCTTGGGTTGATCTTTAAATCAAAAGCGACATCAGGCGGATCGGACATTGTGGCAATGATTATCAGCAAATATACTGCTATGCCTTTGGGTCAGTTATTAATTTATATTGATTCTGTCATCGTAATCTTCGGGTTGCTTGTGTTTCAGGATTGGAAAGTGCCCCTGTATTCATGGATTGAAATTTTTGTTGTCGGCAAAGTCATTGATATTACGATGCAGGGTGTGTCATATGATAAGTCGGTGTTCATCATTTCAAAACAGTTTGAGCTAATCCGTAACAAAATCATCAACGATCTTGAGCGTGGAGGTACCTATATTCCCGGCAAGGGCATGTTTAACAATTCTGATAAGACGATTATTTTTACGGTACTTAACCGCCGCGAATTGGCCATTCTTCAGGAGTACATTCATCAGATTGACGTCAAGGCTTTTGTTATAGTAACCGATGCTAACGAGATTCTCGGAGAAGGGTTCAAGTCGCTGGGCGACAGGCTCTCTGATTAATGTTTCCGGTGCTTTAACTTTGCTGCAAGGGGATGCAGAGAGCGTACCGTGAAGGGGAAGGCAAAAGACCGCAAAACTGTGACAGAGAAGTTGTGAATAACCCGACGGTAATTTTGACTTTGAGAGGACTATTCGTTTTATTAGTTCGTTGAACTTTACCGCCCCCTTGCGAAGGCGGTAAATTGATGGTATATTTAAGGTGAAAACTTTAAAACTTTACCATCATGAAAATCAATCATTCTCAATTCATTGAGCAGGTGGTTCGTGAGATGCAACTGCAAAATTACAGTATTCGGACTATCATTACCTAAAGTGCTCTTCTGACAAAGGTAGAGCGTTTTTTTAACAACCAATCAACAGTATTACTCTCGACCAGTTTCTTGGAACGGCGGATAAAACCTTTAATGTTGGTTGGCAGTTTAAGAGAAGACCGCTATTGCGGATTGAAGTATAAGTTGAGTTTTTTGAGGGTTTTTAGAGGAATGAGTGTGGCCGCCCGGCTTCATCGTACTGCACAAAAAGGCTACGCAGCAGAAACTGTTGTCCATTGGCCTGGCTCTTCCCGAAACACGAAAACCGTCAACCAACAAAAGCTATACGCTATCGGGCGCATGGTGGTATAAAGAAAGTTCGTACTTTTAAAAAAAAATCTGCTGACTTTGAATTTTTTTTTAAAAATGCCTGATAGCCTATCCAACTCACGATGGCCGCTTCATTTAAAAACACAGGTCTGTATATTTCAGTTTTGGGATATAGTCTTCGGATGGATTGCCATTTTTATAAATCCGTTGAGCGAATATGTGTTTCATTCGGAGGCAGTAACTACTTTTGCTGCTATGACGCAAACAAAATGATATTAAGAATGAGAAATGTTTTCGTATTTTTTTGTCTCTTTTTCATGTTGCTTCCGACGATCATGTACAGTCAGGACAACAACAGTACCGGTATTTCAGGCTTCTTTGTTCCGGAAAGGAACAGTCTCAATATCGGTTTCACGTCTTTCGACCTGCATTACCGGCTCGCATCCCGAGAGAAATTTGCATTGGATTATGGCCTTCGTTTTATCGGAGCCACAACCGGAAGAAGAGGCGGTTATTTTGCATTCGGTTATTTTTCCGAGTTGATTCTTCGTCCGACCAAACGATTCCAACCGGGATTTAACGCCGCATTGCTGGCCGGTGGCGGTGCAGAGGCACCGGATAACGACGGCTGGATGGCTCAGGGAACGCTGTTTACACAATATCAATTTAAAAGCGGACTGAATCTGCGAGCTGGACTAAACTATGCGTTTGTTTCGGGAGGTGATATCAGCGGATTTTCTCCTCTGATCGGCCTCAATTGGAAACTCAGAACCATGAGCAATGCTGATTCGCTATCAAGGTCTTTCTTTGCCTGGAATGCCGTTTATGGCGAGTTCGGGATTGGAGTGTACGATGATAAAGAGCTGGGTTTTATCGGAGCCGGGGCCAAGTTGACTTATGGCAGGCATTTTTCAGGAGATGTCATAATCCATGCCCTCACGAATACGTATGGTGGTTATATGCAGGTGCTTCTTTCAGGTGGCCCTGATTTTTCGATCGGATCCTTTCATATGTCACCGGCGCTTATTCTCGGTTTGGGAGGGGGCGGTGCGGTCAGGACAAAAGGTGGCGGCTTATATGGTGCACAACTGGGGTTCTATCACAGGGGTGAGCGTTTCCACGTTGGATTGAAATACCGGTTTGTTGAAGCTGTTTCTAAAGAATTCGGCTATAACGGATTGTTCGCGTCTATCGGGAAGACGCTACAGCCCGATCGGCACTCCCCTATACGCTGGGATCTCGTGACCAAAGCGTATATCGGCAAAGAAGGATTCGGCAATATCGGTGCGCGATTTACGGCCTTCGAATATAGGAAGCTCCGGCTGATGGGCTCCACTTATTGGGCTTTTACGAACGGTAAAGGTGCTTACGCAGAGGGACTTTTCGAAGCTTCCCTCAGTGCTCCGGGCTCATGGCCATTCTACCTCGTTACTTCGTTCGGGGCTGGTGCGGGATCGGGGATCAATCAAAAGACAGCGTCATTGATTTATGCTGCAGGAGTAGGTTATGCCTCTCCGCTAAGACGACTGCCATTCAACCTTGAATGTGCTTATTGGGAAGGAGGGAATATTCCACACTGGAGCTTTGCTTTTTCCTACCATATCGGAAAATAGTAATGTTAATTTTTAATACCTGATTTTTGATTGCCTTATTTTGACCATCAAGACTTTGGATTCATAATAATACGCACAACAAATTAAGATGTAAACATCTCACCGGGATAAAGTAAAATCCCACCCGCTATTTTCAGGCAGGGGAGGAGACCGACCAATAATAGCTATCGTTATCAGGCGGACGGTATAAAGAAAGTTTGTATATTTAGCGAAGATTCTGATGGCTGAGATGATGAGATTTTCAAAAATGTCTGTCAGTGCATAGCCACGCTTATTTTAAAAAGCACATCACATGGATACAAATGATTTATCAAGAGAAACACATTCAGCGATCATTGTTACCGCAGAACGATTTCATCATGATTTGACGCTGCAATTTGGCGTATTGGCAGATGATTGCGATTCAGACAATGAATTTCTGGATAAATCAGAGTCACTGATTAAGGAATGGCTGGTGGAATGGGAATTAGAAGAGGTCATTATGGAAATTTTCTTTGGTGATCCACCGGACAAAAAGGAGTTTAAAAAGATACAAACGAAATAAACAGCCAGTAATTAACAGCCAATTTTTAAAAACCGGTTCGCAATACTGTTTTTTATGAAATTATTGAGCTTCAAAAAAACTGAAAATATTGCATTGTCAGCACTTGGATTGATGGCAATCGTATTGACATTACCTGACAACCCATTCACTTTTGAATCATTTACCCGCATTTTAATCCTTGCCGGTCTTTTCTGCGGTTATTTTGACCTGACCAAAAATAGAAAAATATCATTTGCGCTCAGGTTATTGATACCGTTGCTTATTGCTTCTGTTTTCCTGGTGTATTTCATCATCACAAGAGGCGCTAAACCAGGTTGGATAATTGTTCTATTGCTTCATGGAGTGGCGCTGGGTGCATTTGGCGTAGGTATGTTATTGAGGTTGCCTAAAATTAATGCACTTTATAAATTGACCTTTCTTCAGGGATTTGTTATTCTGTTCATTTATGCGACTTCCCGCAAGTTTGGCGAAGGTTGGTTTGCAGCGTGTACCTTACTGGCTTTTATGCTGACTTCCATTTATCTTGGTTCAAAAAAGCCAATAAAGCCGCTGGTTATTTCGCTGATTCTGGTTGCAACGGTATTGCTTATTCCTTTATTAGAATCAAGCTGGATGGGAATAGCGATAACTTTACCTGTTACTTTATTGGGTGGCGTGCTTGCTTATTTTACCATACATCAGATGATGAAAACTGAATATACCGTTGTTAGTCGCTTTTCCCCCTTGCTTATTTTTGTTTTACTGAGCCCTTTGTTTTGGGTGCTGCAGGAGAATTATACCGATTCACTTTATTCTATAAATAATTCTGTTTCTGGAGAAACGGTTCAGTTGAGCATGGTGGATAAGGAAGGCATTCTAATTCAGGAAAATCAGGCGCAACCTACTGCCTATTTATTCTGGACAGCAAGCTGCGGCAATTGCAGAAAGGAATTCCCTTATTTTTCGGAGCTGGCATTAAAGTACAAAGACCAGGAAAACATTAAATTTTATGCGGTTTTAATTGAATATAAAGCATCTGATTCAACCGCTTTTGATAATGAAACTCAGCGTGATTTTGCCTTTGAGTGGGCAAGGATACCCGATGGCCAGGCTGTTTATGACAACGTGATTAAAACCGGCGTTCCTCACCTGACCATTGTCGGTAAAGATAAAAAAACGCTTTACAATGGCTTTGTAATCAACCGGCCGTGGTTATACTTTTATCATCCGGACAGGTATTTAAATTGAAGTACATGGGATAAATCAAACAGCTTATCTTTCACCTAATGTATTGCAGGTTTATCCCTAAAAACAGGAAAACCGGAGCAGTTCACCCCGGTTTTTTATTTCCATATATAATCCGTGTCATTAATCAATCACAATCACCAGATACTTTGAAGCTGACCAAAATTCCTTTGGATTTATAATTACCAGGCTGTCCACTGACTTTTCGCCATATATTTTATAGGACTGTGAAGGGTGGGTGGTAATAATATCGACCTTTTTATGCATGATGGGAATGGAGTTGAATCGGGTAATATCTATACGGGTAAAGTATTTAGAATCAAAGTCATCCTTTATCTTTTTATTCCGGCCAATACCTGCAAAACCGCCTTCTATGGTGATGATATTCTGTTCGCGTAATTCTTTTTTTGTGCCCATTACGTAATAAGCTGTGTTGAGGGCAGTTGTCTGTTCGCTGATGGTTTGCGATTTAGCCTCTCCCTGAGCCATGAGCGTGTCAATTTGAATGTTCATTCGTTTCAATCGTTCGCTCAGTTCCGCAATCTCCACATCTTTTTGCTCCTGTTGCCGGTTCATGCGTTCAATCATTTCATCAAGCACGGTAACCTGATTGTTTGAGCTCTTCATTTTGGAGCGCAGCGTAGCAATGGTATTTTTATTTTGCTGAAGCTTTTCTAAAATCATATTGATGTCGCGGTTGATTTTTGCCCTGACATCAGGTTGAACCTCTCCCTCTGTGCTTGTGCTCTGCGAAATAATCATTTCGGCTACCATTATGGAATCCAGATTGGACTGTATGGTGTTGAAAGCTTCCATGTAGCCTATAAGGGCCGTGTCCTTGGTAAACCCAATCACCAATAAACTATCGTAGCGTGCAGAGAGGGTTTCGTACTCCTTTTTTTTGTTGTCGCATCCAAATAATATGGGGACCAGTAATGCAATAAGAATGAACTTTTTCATGAGCGTAGGTTTTTAAAATTAAACAATCAAAGATATAAAAAAAAAGCTACAAAAAGAAATTATCCGGCATTTTTTGGCAGGAGCCATAGGATTGAGTAACTCTTATTCGCTCCTTCCAGCGATACCGTTTCAACTTCACATCCGCAACCACGGGCTGAGCGGAATTTGACAATCGAACCGTACTAGCGGCGAGTTCAGCGAAGCTAATTCCGAACTTCTTCATTCTTAATCTTGTAATGGTTGGTCACTGCTGCGGGAATGCCGCTGTTGCGTAGCGGTGCCTGCTCAGAACTACCGGGTTTAAGATAAAATGTTGCCTGATTGAGGCCACTTCAGTTATAAACGCTATTTTTCTTATCTTTGCATACAAGAATCCTATCTTTAAAGTACACATAATCAATAATATATGTCTGAAAATCGTTTTGATGCCGTTATATTTGACCTGGATGGTGTGATTACCAAAACGGCGCTGGTGCACAGCACTGCCTGGAAAAAAATGTTTGATGATTACCTGAAAGAACGCGAAAAGAAACACAAAGAGCCTTTCAATGAATTTACCCATGTAGGTGATTATCTGCCTTTTGTGGATGGTAAACTGCGCTACAAAGGAGTGGATGACTTCCTGAAATCGCGCGGCATTGAACTGCCGTTTGGCCATCCATCGGATGGACATGAACAGGAAACGGTTTGTGGCCTGGGCAACCGGAAAGATTTTGCTTTCAATGAAATCCTCAAGCGCGATGGTGTTGAAGTGTATGAAAGCACCCACAGTTTCATTTACGCATTGAAAGAGGCCGGCATCAGGATAGGCGTGGCTTCATCCAGCAAAAACTGCAAACCCGTGCTGGAAGCGGCAAAGTTATTGCATCTTTTTGAAACCCGCGTGGATGGCGTGGTTTCAGCCGAACTTAACCTTAAAGGCAAACCGGAACCGGATATTTTCACCCGTGCCGCCGATAATCTGGGCGTAACTTACGACCGAACGGTAATCATAGAAGATGCAGTGTCAGGTGTTCAGGCCGGTCATAAAGGCGCTTTTGGACTGGTAATTGGCGTTGCCCGCGAAGATAATAAGCACGATTTGTTGATCAATGGAGCCGATATTGTGGTGGAAGATCTCAGCGAAATCGACATTGACCGCATCAACGCATGGTTTGAAACCGGGCTGGAAGACGATCAATGGGGAATAACTTACCACGATTTTGAACCCGAAAAAGAGCGCACCCGCGAAGCTTTACTCACGGTGGGTAATGGCTATTTTGGCACCCGCGGAGCGATGGAGGAGACAAAATCATCTAAATTCCACAGTCCCGGGACCTATATTGCCGGCCTGTACAACCGTCTTGAATCCAGGGTGGGCGACCGCATGATTGAAAATGAAGACTTTGTGAATGTGCCCAACTGGCTGGCGGTTAATTTTCAGATTGATTGGGAATCCTGGTTCAATTTTGATGAAGCAGAAATCAGCGAATTCAAAAAGCACCTCGACTTCCGTACCGGAGTTTTTAGCCGCGAGATGGTGATTACCGACGGCATGGGAAGGCAGACACGTGTGGTATCCAAACGTTTGGCCAGTATGGCCAATCCACATCAGGCAGCATTGCAGTATGAAATTACTCCACTCAATTATAATGGAAACATCGCGCTGCAAAGCGGCATCGACGGGGACATCATCAATGAAGGTGTTGTACGCTATAAGCAACTCAACCAGAAGCATTTAGAAGACGATCAGCAAGGGTGCGAGGATAATCTGGTTTGGGTTTCGGTAAGCACTACGCAATCGGGCATCCAAATCGCGGAAGCGGCAAACCACCGTTTATACCTCAATAATGATCTTTTGGATTTACCAGGCGCAGGGGAAGTGCTGCCTTCAAAGGCGTTTGTGCATTTTTCCACTCCGGTGGAAAGGGGTGAAACGCTTAGGCTGGAAAAAACTGTGGGTATTTTCACTTCAAAATCCGATGATGTTGCCGACCCCTTGATTTCTGCACGGGTTTTGGCGGTTACCACCGCTCGTTTTGCCGAAATTGTGGAGGAAAGTGTTGCCGAATGGTCAAAAATATGGCAGAAAATGGATGTGGCCATCGAAGGTAATCGCATGGATCAGAAGTTACTCCGGTTGCACTTATATCACCTTATGGTTTCTGCTTCTCCTCATAATGTCACTATTGACGCCAGTTTTACGGCACGCGGGCTGCATGGTGAGGCCTATCGTGGCCATATTTTCTGGGATGAACTGTTTATACTGCCATTTTATAGCATGAACTTCCCGGAAACGGCAAAAGCTACACTGCTGTATCGTTACAACCGCCTGGACAAAGCCCGTGAATACGCCAAAGAATATGGCTATCAGGGAGCCATGTTTCCCTGGCAAAGTGGCAGCGATGGCCGGGAAGAGACCCAGATTGTCCATCTGAATCCGCTTACCGGCGAGTGGGGCGACGATTACAGTTCGCTGCAGCGGCATGTATCACTCGCCATTGCGTATAATATCTGGGAATACTATCACATTACGAATAATTTGGCATTTATCAAAAAGCAGGGTGCCGAAATGTTCTTTGAAATATGTCGTTTCTGGGCATCAAAAGCGGAGCTGAACAAGGAAACCGGGCGCTACAGTATTGCCGGTGTTATGGGTCCCGATGAGTTTCATGAACAGTATCATGGCGCAGCAGAAGGCGGTCTCCGCGACAATGCCTACACCAATATTATGGTGGCCTGGGCTTTTGACAAAGCATTTGATTTATTGGAAAAATTGGGCAATGCATCCAAAGCCATTCTACAAAAGCTAGACCTGAAAGAGGAAGAATTGAATTATTGGAAAAAGATTTCGCAGAAGCTGAATATAGTTATTTCTGATGAAGGCATAATTTCCCAGTATGACGGCTATTTCGACCTGAAAGAGTTGGATTGGGAGGGCTATCTGAAGAAATACGACAATATTTACCGTCTTGACCGCATCTTAAAAGCTGAAGGTAAATCCGCAGATGAATTTAAGGTGGCCAAACAAGCCGATACCTTAATGACTTTCTATAATCTTGACGATGAGGAAGTCCGCAACATCCTGCAAAAGATGGGCTATGCGATTCATGCCGATTTTCTCAAACAAAATATGAGTTATTATCTTGGCCGGACTTCACACGGTTCAACGCTGAGCCGGGTGGTACATGCCCTGCTGGCCAATATGACAGGTGATCGTGATTTGAGCTGGGAATTGTATCAGGATGCTTTGGGTAGTGATTATGTTGATATTCAAGGAGGTACTACTGCTGAAGGCATTCATTTGGGCGTAATGGCCGGCACGGTATTGATTGCCATGCACGCTTACGCGGGCGTTAATCTACGCGGAGACATCATCCGAATTGAGCCGAATATGCCGAAAGCCTGGCGGCGTATAAGTTTTGGTTTCTCGTTTCAGGGACAGCGGTTCCGTCTGAAGGTTGGCCATCACGGTTTTTCTATGGAACATGCAGGTCAAAATTCAAAAGTAACTCAAATCATGACTCATGGAAAAACATACCGGATTTCGCCCGGACATAAACTTACCGTTGACTTTTAAAACGAACTTTTTAACCTACTAACAAACCTACTAATAAAACAAACAATGCTAAACGATATCTTATTACTGAACAAAAAGCACGAAAATGCTGCCCAAACCATTTACGAAAGGGTGCAGGAGGAGCTGACAGACAAATACATCATCTCTATTTCGGGAGAGGTGGAAACCGGAAAGGCTGAAGTAGCGCATATGCTCGGCCGATTATTGCGGAAAGAGGGCATACGGGTGAAATTGCTGCACATGGACAATTATTACAAAATTGCCCCGCTCGATCGTACGGCCTGGCGCAAACGTCATGGTGTTGAAAGTGTGGGTTACGACGAATATGACTGGGAAGTGGTTAACCGAAACCTGAAAGGTTTTAAGGAGGGCAAGCTCACAACGGTTCCCTGTGTGGATTTGTTTACGGGTCAGATTGATCAGCTTACCACCAATTTCGAGGGAATTAAAGTCCTGATTATCGAAGGTTTGTACTCTGTAAAAATTGAAGAAGCTAACCTGAAAGTTTTTATTGAAAGCACATATCATGATACCCTGGAAGAGCAAAAATTATCGGGTAAGGAGGAGATGGACGAATTCAGGATGCAGGTGCTGGAGCGAGAGCATAAGGTGGTGCAATCCCTAAAACCGCTTGCCGATTTCTATCTGGATTTTGATACAGCCAGTGAGATTTTTCATTATTAGTCCATGATAAATCTGAAATAATTCATACAACCATAACCATTAAAATAGAATATTATGCTTGGAGATGTTCTTTTAATTACGGAAAAGCATGAGAATGCTGCCAAAGAAATCGTGCCTTATATCCTGAAAAACAGGAAGGATAAATTTATTGTTGCCATTTCGGGCGAATCCGGGTCGGGAAAGACTGAGCTGGCGCATGTAATTGCGAAGATGCTTCGCAAGGCCAACATCATTTGCAAACCCATTCACATCGACAATTACTATCGTATTCTCCCGCTCTTGCGTACGGAATGGCGCAAGAAGAATGGCATTCAACAATCGGTTGGCCTGGGTGAATATGATTGGGATACCATCAACAAAAACATTGAGGATTTCAGGCAAAACCGGGTTTCTACCATGCCTTGTGTGGATTTGGTTACCGAGCAGGTGGATCAGCTCACCACTGATTTTAATGGCGTGGATATGATCATCATAGATGGTTTATACGCCATCAATACGCCCAGGGTTGATTTGAGCATTTTCATCGAACTCACTTACCATGAGACCAAAAAGGCACAGGTTGTTCGCGGTAAAGAGCCTCAAAATGAGTATCGCATGCAGGTGCTGGAACAGGAACATCAGGTGGTGCTGTCGCTTCGCCCAAAAGCTGACTTACTGATTAATATGGATTATCAGGTGGTGGAAGCCTGAAACTTCACTTTTAAAAATCCATAAGCGGGAAAAGACAGAAATCTTCTTCCCGCTTTAATGATATAAACCTTTAGAAGTCAGGTTCATATTGTTGGTAAGTCTAATAAATCTGGATTGATGCGGCTATACAATTTGCTTAGTTCCATGAGTCGGTGTGCATACTCATCGGGAAGTTGTCCTTCAAAATAGCGCCACTGCCAGTTATTGATCAGCGTGCCCGGAGTGTTCATCCGTGAATCTGTGTCCAGACCCATCACATCCTGCAGAGGCGCAATTGCCATTTGGGAAACCGAAGCCCAGGCCAGGCGAATCATCAGCCATTGAGGTCCGCTTGCTATGCTGCCGGCATATTTGTGAAACTTCAGCTTAACTTCACTTGTGAGTTGATTGTACCATCCCATTACGGTGTCATTGTCGTGGGTGCCAGTGTAAACCACTGAGTTGGGATGATAGAAATGAGGAAGAAATCCATTGAAATCACTTTCATCGAATCCAAACTGAAGGATTTTCATGCCCGGGAGGTCGTATTTCTCGCGTAAAGCATCCACATCGGGGGTAATTACGCCCAGGTCTTCGGCAATGATGGGTAATTCGCCTAATTTTCTAAACAGCGCCTCAAACAATTCATCCCCGGGAGCATCAATCCATTGTCCGTGGATGGCCGTTTCTTCCTTAAACGGAACCGCCCAAAAGGCAACCAATCCGCGAAAGTGATCAATGCGAATGATGTCGGCCAGCTCCAGATTGTACGAAATTCGTTTTATCCACCAATCAAATCCGGTTTGCTTCAGATAATCCCAGTTGAATAATACGTTGCCCCAGAGTTGCCCGGTTTCGCTGAAGAAATCGGGGGGAACACCGGCTACCAATTCCGGGTTCAGGTTTTCATCCAGCATAAAAACCTCTGGATTGGCCCAGGCATCGCTACTGTCGAAAGAAACGTATAAAGGTATGTCGCCAATAATTTCAATGTTGCTCTTATTCGCGTACTCTTTTAATGCCAGCCATTGGTAATTGGCTACAAATTGAAGATATTTGTGATATTTTATCCTTTGGCAGAGTGATTCTTTATATTGCGCCAGGGAGTCGGTTTCACTCAGGCGTATTTCATCCGGCCATTCATACCAGGGAAGGCCTTTCATGACTTCCTTAATGGCCATAAACAAGGCATAATTATCCAGCCAATAGCTTTGTCTGACGATAAAAGCATCACAGGCAGCTTTATCCGGTTGCGTAGCGGATTTCTCAAAGGCATCATGCGCTTTTTTGAAAATATTGGATCGCGAACCATTCACAAAAGCATAGTCAACCCTGCCGGAATTGGGCATTTCAGCTTCCTTTAAATCTAAGTCCTCAATCCATCCCTTTTTTACGAAGTGGGTTAAGTCGATAAGAATAGGATCCAGTGCAAATGCCGAATAGCACTGATAGGGTGAGTCACCCGGTCCGGTGGGACCCAAAGGTAGGATTTGCCATATGTTTTGTCCTGCCTTTTTCAGAAAGTCAACAAAAGCATACGCTTCCGGGCCAAAAGTGCCTATGCCGTAATTGTTTGGAAGCGAGGTGGGATGGAGCAGAATGCCTGCTTTGCGTATATTTTCCATAATTAATGATCATCAGTAACAAACATCACCGTAGCGGCCGCTATAAACATGGAGATACCTCCAAGCATTAGGGCATAAATGGCATGGCCTCCAAACAAGTCGCGGGTGAGAAAACCAAGTATGCTGGCAGCCAGAATCTGCGGGATGACAATGAAAAAGTTGAAGATACCCATGTAAGTTCCCATTTTATGGCTGGGCAATGCACCGGCCAATATGGCATAAGGCATGGAGAGGATGCTGGCCCAGGCCAGACCGACTCCAACCATGGAAACCAACAATAAATTCGGATCTTTAATAAAATAGATGGAAAGTAAGCCGATACCGCCTGCAATAAGTGAGATCATGTGGGTGAATTTACGTGAGGTTCGTTTGGCTATAACAGGCAGTAGAAATGCCACTAATGCGGCTATACCATTGTAAACGGCAAAACAAATACCTACCCAGTCAGCGCCTTTATTAAAAAGTTCAGAGGTCGCATCTGATGTTCCATAGATGTGAGCGGTAACTGCCGAAGTGGTATATATCCACATGGCAAACAGGGCAAACCAGGAGAAAAACTGAACGATGGCCAATTGCGCCATGGTTTTGGGCATTTTATAGAAGTCATGCATGACAACAGCCACCCCGTTTTGTGTTTTGCCATTTTTGATGAGCAAGCCCGAAATCAGTAACATCAAACCATAAGCTGCAATACCCGCTGTAAAAATGTACAATTCGGGATGAAGCTCAAAATAGTAAATCAGGTAGGAAAGTACCAATCCGATTGTAATCCATATTGCACTGCGGTTGAGGAAGATATTGCCGGTTTTTTCAGGTTGTTCAATCTCATCCTTATGGGTTTCTTCCATCATTTTGCCCTCGGCCAGGGCGTGGGCGCGCAATTCTTCGGGAGAATACTCTTTACTGCGCACCACCGTCCATATAACCGCGCCAAAAAAGGCGGCGGCCCCCAGATAAAAGGAATATTGTACCGAAGGCGGGATAATTCCCTCCGGCGCCGTATTGGCGATACCAAACCAATTGGTCAATATATAAGGCAATGCAGAAGCCACCACCGCACCGGTCCCGATAAAGAAACTTTGCATGGCAAAACCTTTGGTGCGTTGATCCGACGGCAACATATCGCCCACGAAAGCCCGGAAAGGTTCCATAGAGATATTAATGGAAGCATCCATAATCCACAGCATTCCGGCAGCCACCCAAAGGGTAGGGGAGTTGGGCATAATAATCAGTGCCAGTGAAGCCAGAATAGCTCCGACGAGGAAATAGGGTCTTCGTCTGCCCAGGCGGTTCCAGGTATTATCGCTCATGTGCCCGATGATGGGCTGAATAATCAAACCGGTAACCGGTGCAGCAATCCAAAGGATGGGAATTTCATCCACTTTGGCACCCAGAGTTTCAAAAATGCGGCTCACGTTGGCATTTTGCAGCGCAAAACCAAACTGAATACCAAGAAACCCAAAACTCATGTTCCAAATCTGCCAGAAACTTAAATGGGGCTTTTTAGTCATAATTATGAACTTATCGTTAATAACGCGATAAAATTACGGAAAAAGCCCCGTATAAGCAGAAGATTTTTATTCGTTTGAAAAAAAGCAGCTAAAACCACGGTACAAATGCAACTTTTCGTAATTTTGCCGTGTTAATGCAGAAATAGCTCAGTGGTAGTCCCGTCTTTAAGGACGAGATCACAAACTGGAGGTTGCGGGTTATTGTAAATATAAGCGGAAATAGCTCAGTGGTAGTCTCGTCTTTAAAGGGACGAGATCACAAACTGGAGGTTGCGGGATCATTGAAGTATAAAAGCGGAAATAGCTCAGTGGTAGTCTCGTCTTTAAAGGGACGAGATCACAAACTGGAGGTTGCGGGATTATTGAAGTATAAAAGCGGAAATAGCTCAGTGGTAGAGCGCCAGTTTCCCAAACTGGAGGTCGCGGGTTCAATCCCCGTTTTCCGCTCCACTTAAAAATCAACTAATTACTAGTGTATCAAGGCTTTTAGAAATGGAGGCCTTTTTAATTTTATCGCGCTTTCAGCAGAATTCATGATTATTTGACATTTCATTGGTTATAAAGTGAGAAATCGCTTACTTAACCTATTTAATTCACAAAAATAAATTTGCGCAGTTTAGACAAAAATATTTTTTATTCTTAAGCTCTATTGCACCTATTGCTTAATGCCATTTCCCCTCTTCATATCTGCCTGATTTGAAGGCCTGGGAGTCAGGGAGCGACTTTGAGTCGCACCCTGACTCCCATAAAGGTTTATTGCTGCCATGATGAGGGATTGGTGTTGGTTAAAATTTAGTAATAACTGTTTCCAGGAGTTAAACTGCCTCAAAGTCACGATTAAACTGAATTTTTTCCATCTTTTTAAGAATTTATGAATAGTTCAGGTTAAGGAATATTATTCACAGAATAGCAACTCTTAAGAATTTAGATCTCACGTCAGGCTATATGTTAATGATGACAATATTTAGACCATAATCCCGTTAATCAAAATAAAATCCATGAAAAAGATCCACCTGCTTTTACCATTGATTTTTGCACTGTTGTTTGCTTACCTTTTTCGGGGACAGCAGGCTGGCGTAAATGTTTTGATCATGGATGTGCTGGTTTTGATATTGTTGTATTCAACAGGCAAAATCAATCCCGTAAATACTACACAGTTGATTTTGAGTTCCGGATTGTTGGTTTCCGGATTTATGTCCTTGCTCTATGGTTCGGCAATGGCCGTTTTTGCCAATGTTATTACCATGATTCTATTGGCCGGGATTTCAGCCGATAATGAATTAAGGCAACTGTTAAATGTTATTCCTACTTCGTTTTCTGCCAGTGCTTCAGGGTTTTATGTTTATGTGAGCCAGCTTTTTAATTTTAATACGAAGGCCGGCGGCAAAAGGTACTTTACCCGATTTCTGCTCATAGTGCTTTTTCCATTGATTATTGCATTGGTATTTGTAATGCTTTATGCCGGAGCCAGTCCTTTTTTTAATGCCCTTACCGGAGATTTCATCCATCGGCTCGAAGTGTGGGTTGAGCAGCTTTTCAAATACATAGATCCTGCATATTTCTGGCTTTTCATTGCGGGATTGCTTATTGCAGCAGCCTTTGTATTTGGTCAGTCGGGGGACTTTCTGAAACTGATAAACGAGTCAGTTCCCTTGCAGCTAAAGCGGGTAAGGCGATCACCGGCCGGCAAACCGATGTTGCTTCGCATTGAATACCGGTCTGGCATCGTATTACTGATATTGCTCAACGTGCTGATTGGAGTAATGAATGTACTTGATATTTGGAATGTCTGGCTGTTTTTCGACTGGAATGGAGGATATCTCAAACAATTTGTGCATGAAGGTACCTGGCTTTTGGTATTCTCCATTGTTATTTCTATACTTATTGTGATCTATTATTTCAGGGCCAGCCTTAACTTCTATCCGCGACGGAAGCTGCTCTTATACCTGGCCATAGGGTGGCTGGCACAAAACGCGTTACTCGCTTTTTCAGTAGGTATGCGCAACTGGCTGTATATCCAGCATTTTAACCTGGCATTCAAGCGCATTTGGGTGTATGCTTTTCTCTTTCTTACCCTTTTCGGGATAGCTACCGTTATGATAAAGATTATCAGTAGAAAGACGAATAATTATCTATTCTATTATAACAGCATTGCTGCATACCTGATGATTGTAGCCTTGAGTCTGGTGAACTGGGACGTAGTTATTGCACGCCACAATTATAAACATTATACGACTTCGTTTTTTCATACCGACTTTTTGGCTTCCCTTGATGGGAGTGCATTACCGGTGCTGAAAGAATCAACATTGCACATAGCGGAAATTAAGCAGGTCCAGGAGCAGAAATTCGATTTTGCAGAGTGGTACATGTCCCTGGATAATTATGCGAAGCATGTGAACAATCGTTGTCAGAATTTCCTTTACGGATATCCTTTACTCAACTGGCAATCCTGGAATGTAGCCGATTACAGAACCTACCGGGTTTTGTTAAAAGAAATGAAAATCAATCCCTATTATCCAGCAGATCAAGATAAAGCTGATACATCTGCTGTCCAAAGCAAACAAAAGTAACATCCCGGGGAAATTCCGAATCGCCTAACCATTGTTTCACGGTATCAATGGCAATAATGGCAGCTTCCTTATGTGGATATCCATAGGCACCGGTGCTGATGGAGGGGAAGGCAATGGAATCAATCTCATTTTCGGCCGCCAGTTTAAGGCTTTCGGTGTAACATGAAGCGAGCAGCCTGTCTTCATCATGGCCTCCGCCACGCCAAACCGGGCCTACCGTATGTATAACATAGCGAGCAGGCAGTCTGAAACCTGGCGTTATCCGGGCTTCACCGGTGGGACATCCTCCTATTTCATAACAGGCATCATAAAGCTCCGGGCCGGCTGCGCGGTGAATGGCTCCATCCACACCGCCACCACCCAGCAAACTGTTGTTTGCCGCGTTCACAATGGCATCACCCTCAAAATCTGTGATGTCACCCTCAATAACTTTGATACGCTGATTATTCATATTTGCTCAAATTTATTATGATATTGCTTGTTATTTTTTTCAAATTTACTTAATATTGCAATTCCGCAGTACAAATTGTACTATATTTTTCATATAATCTCCCTGGTGTTATTGGCCTGTAAAGGCCCGGGCCGGCTTTTTTTTTATTCTAAGAAACCATTTCTTTCAAAAACCTTTACTCATGCGAAAAGCTAATGTAGTTTGTATGGTTGTGGCCTTGCTGTATGCGTCAACTTTTATTCAGGCTCAAAATGAGCATTCAGTTACCATCGAAAACATTTCAAGTGAGGCCGTCTGGCCTGCCGTAATTAAAGCTTTTGCGGATTTAAGCTATCCCCGGCCTCTGATTAACAAGCGGGAAGGCACGGCTTATACGAGTTATTACCGGTATAAAACAATGTTGTTTGACAATCGTGTTAAATTTGCCCTTGAATACAAAACGGGTACACTTAATATCAGCATTTCGGAGAGACAATATCTGAGTGACAAAGGCTGGGTGGAAAATGTTTTGCCTGCTTCTGACAAGCAAATGCTGAAGCTGTTGAATCCTGTTAAAGAACAACTCCTTAAGCTGACGGAAGGGCAACCTTATACCGGCCCGGCCGCTGGAATACGTTCGGAAGATCATGGAAACAAAGCCGGTTTATACGATAACTTTGCCCTGGTAAAAACCAATAACAAGGCGATGGACTTGTTGGGGGTGCACGAAAACGGGAATATTATTGGTATTGATCTGTATGAAGATCAAAAACGGATTTCATCGCTTACCTTTAAAATTTCTGAAGATGCCCCGGCTGCGGTAATGCTTTATAATGAAAATGGTACACCACAAAGCATGATGGCAGGTGGATACGCCATGCATTTCAGCAGTATTCGCAATGGTGTAACCAGGGTTACTGTATTCGATACATTGGGCAGATTTATATCTTCTCATGAAGTTCAACTGACCGCGCCGCTTGAAAATACTGAAATACTTCCTGGCACAGGTGATGGTGGGCCATCTCTTCTCAATCCTATCCCGCTGGATTTCAGCATGAAAGATCTGGCCGACTATACAGGTTATGCAAGCACAGCCCTCAATGCGGTGGCCTGCATTGCATCACTTCCCACTGCGGTGGGTGCAATTGTTCCCTGCGGCGTGCTGGCTCTTGACGTTTTAAGCAGGGTTGTTCCGGAGGATGCTTTTATATATAATGAACTCCAATTGGCCAATACGCTTTTTGCGTATGTAACATTTAAAAATCCCGTAAAAACACTCGAGAAAGCTATTACACTGGCCGGGGGACTTAAAGACGCTACCGCTTCGGCTGCCGAATGGCTTGAGCGGCATTTTCCACCGGGTGAAATCATTATAGCCGGTAATCCTGAAGTTAAAGTCGGTGATTTTGGTGAGATGGGCGAGCCGGTACTTTTTTATGCCCTGTCAAATTATCCCGAAGTGCCGGTTGTGTGGGGTACTTCTTCTGATGCCATCAAAATTATCCCGGTCAGAGAAGGCGAAGCAGCTTACCGTCCCGGGTATTCTACGGTTCAGATATATGCTTTGCAACCCGATGAATCAGGAGAAGTGACCATAACTGCCAGTCAGATGAAAAGTGGTGAGCTGATACAGGGCAGTCAGAAAATATTTGTGGAGAGTCCGGGCTATTATTATATGCCCGATTGTCAACAATTGTTTGATCTGAAAGTGATTTCTGCTGCCGAGTTTGCCCGCTGTGAGTCGGATGCCGAGGCTTGTGAAGATGCCCTTAATGCCGCCGGTGATCACATTCTGGTGAATGATCCGGAAATTGTCGCGACTATTATTCGTGAGCACCTGATTGCTGCTTCCGAGATTACCGATCCAGATATGCGCCTGCAAACCGAAAAGCTTAACTTTTCGCGCAAGATTTGGAAAGAAGACGGATCAACCTGGCCACCTTCGGAAGCAGGCGAATTTCGCGATTTTGTTAGTCAGGCACCTTGTATGTACAAATGGTTCAGCTACGGCGACCGACAAACCATCATTGCACTGGCGCATGAAGGCATGTTGAAAATTGAAGCCATTGAAAAGAAGGTTGAAGGCTTGCAGAAAGCGGCCAACGAAAGTAATTTTCAAAAAATAGGTGCTGAAATCATGAAACTGGAAGAGTCAATCCCTGAAATAAAGGAAACCTATGAAGCTAAGATTAAGAAAGTGGCGGAGAAGCAGACCATTCGCTACGAAACACGCAAAAGCGATCCTGAAAAGTACTACACGATTCAATATGCTGTTGTTACAGGTGCCCGTTGGGGAAAATATGATGGTACGCCAAACTTGTTGCTTGACATATTCTTTACGCCTCAAAAAGCCACCAAAACGCAACAATTTTTTGACGAAACCCGGACATATGATTTATTTCTCACTCAATTTTCCTTTTCATTTATCAACGGTTCGGACGATCCCGTTCAGTATGCACTGATTATTGGTGACCAGATCAGGGAAAAGGGCGTGGTACAAACAGCCATCCGCATGAAAATCTTTGAGGATGAAATCCAATACCTGGACTTTTATCGGTCAAATGCCGGTGCAAAACTTATTGAATGATAAAAATGGCCTATGTAGCGTGGACTGATTACTTTGATTGCAAAACCGGTATAGTTTCATTAGCAGTACGTTGGGTCAAGTCGAAATTTTAGAATTTAGAAATTAGAATTTAGAAATTGATCCTTCCCTCACTCTATCACACTTTCCGCACAATAAGCTGTGCATTTTCATATTTGACGATGCGGACTGCTTCTCCTCTGTCGATATATCCGGACTGGGCCACAGCATCAAACATCTGCCCGTTGATAATCACTTTGCCTGCCGGGCGAAGAATGGTATGGGTTTCGCCGGTTTGACCCAACATTTCGGTATAGTGACTATCTGAAGATATGTAACCTTCGGACTGGGGCTGGGTAGCCATAAGAGCAAGGTTTCCGAATATCGTACTTGTACCAAAGAGCTTTCGGGTCAGGTAAAACGATCCGATTATGGAAAGGAATGAAGCGATGATAACAATAAAAAACGCTTCAGCCAGCCCATTGAGTTGAACGCCGGTAAAATCGAATCCTATATTGTCTATCATGCTGAGCGTTAGACCGGTTACTATTAGTATGATTCCGGAAATACCCGCCACCCCAAAGCCCGGTATGGCAAATATTTCTATGGCAAGTAAAACCAGTCCCACGATAAAGATTAAAATTTCCCAATTGGCTGCCAGACCTTCCACATAGAGCGGGGCGAAATATAACAGTGCTCCAAAAACTGCAGCCCCCAGCGGAAAGCCAATGCCCGGAGTTTGCAATTCAAAATAAATACCGCCAATAATAAGCATAATGAGCAAGCCGCTGATGAGTGGTTTAGTCAAAAATCCAATAATATGGTCGGTAGCAGTAAGCTTTTGCTTTACAATGGTATAATCCTGCTTGCCTGTTATTTTCAGGATATCGGCTACGCTATTCACCTGAGCATTGCAATAATTGTATTTGATTGCTTCACTTGCGGTAAATGTTATCACCTGATTGCTATCGGTAATTCCCGGGATGTAAACCCGCGGATCCACCATACCCTGGGCAATGTCCGGATCACGACCGGTAGCTTCGGCAGTGGAACGCATGGTTGAGCGCATGTATGACTGGTATTTATCCGGCATGGCTTCGCCGGTTTGATTTACCACGGTGGCCGCACCTATATTGGCCCCTTCGCGCATATAAATACTGTCGCAGGCTATGGATATCAATGCACCTGCTGAAGCTGCATTGTTGTCAATATAAACCCATACCGGTATGGTTGATTTTAAAATTGCGGTGCGGATGGAGTCGGCTGTTTCAACCATACCGCCATAGGTGTTCATATGAATGAGAATGATGGATGCATTCATCTTTTTCGCTTCCTTCAGTGCTTTTTGAGTGCGGTGCCAGACCGGTGGAGCTATTTCCTCGCGAATGTCGAACTGGTAAATAATTCCGGGTTTTTTATCTGAAGTGTCCTGCTGAGCTGTGGTCGGATTGATAAATCCAAACCCCAGGCAGGTCAGTAGCAATAAATAAAGCGATTTCATAGAGATTATATTGAATGGAATGCGAAGATACGGCATAAATCAAAAGGTGCCATCAGCTTCACCGGGAAACATTCGATAAAAAACGAAGATTAGGGTGTTGTTTTATTCGTTTCACTAAAAAAAATGTTGCATCACCTTAAGCAGGCCGTTATGTCCCGATGCGTTTCCTGCCAGCAATTCGCGGCCAAATACAAAATTGCGTTCTCCCGTAAAACCGGTCACTTTGCCACCGGCCATTTCCACGATGAATGCTCCTGCAGCAACATCCCAGGCATTCAGTCCGTACTCATAAAAACCTTCAAATCTTCCACAGGCCACATACGCCAGATCGGCAGCAGCAGAGCCCAGGCGGCGCAATCCGGCTGTATGCCTCATCAGGTATTCAAATACTTTTAGGTAGGCATCTAAACGGCCATAGTCGTAGTAAGGGAAACCGGTCGCCAGTAAGGCCGTATCAAAATCTGTATTTTTGCTTACGCTGATTTTTTCGCCATTGAGCCGGGCTTCGCCACCTTTCCAGGCATAAAAGCATTCATCAAGATTTATCTCGTAAACCACGCCAACCACCACTTCGTTCCCCTCCATCAGTGCGATGCTGACGCAATACAAAGGTATGCCGTGAATGAAATTGGTGGTGCCGTCAAGTGGATCAATTATCCATTTGAAATACTCATTCTGATGACTCGCAGTGTCTTCTTCGGTGATGAAGCCGGCGCCGGAAATCAGTGGCCTTAATCCTTCAACAATCAGTGCTTCAGCATTTTTATCGACGTAAGTAACATAGTCGTGTTCTCCTTTTAGTTCTATATCCGATTGCCTGAATTTTACCGATTCCTCCTGTATGTACTTTCCTGCTTTTGAGGCTATATGACGAACCTGCTCAACGATTGCTGAATAATTTATAGTACTCATAATGCGTTCTTTTTATCAGATTAAATGGAAGTTATTGTGTCAAAAACTTCATTATTGTGTAGGGTGGTCAATATTACCTTTTCAATTTTATTGATGGAGGAAGCATCGAAAGACTTGCGGCAACGAATGTAATTTCCGGTGAAGCCATGCATGTATCCATCCTGCTGATCGGATTCCCACAAGACCTCCTGTTCACTCCCTGTATGCTGTTGGTAAAAATTACTTTTCAACTGGTCGGACAGGGTGTGAAGCTTCCGGCTGCGTTCCTGTTTAATCTTCTCCGGAAGCTGACCCGCCATGATGGCGGCTTTTGTTCCCGGCCTGGATGAGTAAGTAAATACATGCAGATAGGAGATGGGCAGGCTTTTTATGAATTTATACCCATCTTCAAAATCCTCCTCTCTTTCATCCGGGAAACCGGTAATTATATCAGCTGCAATGCATGCATGTGGCAGGAGGGTTTTAATTTTATTCACCCTTTGCTTAAAAACACTACGCTGGTATTTACGTTTCATCAGTGCCAAAATACGGTCGGAACCAGATTGCAGGGGAAGGTGAAAATGCGGCATGAATTTTTCCGATTTTGCCACCAGTTCAATGATTTCATCGGACAACAACTCCGGCTCTACTGAGGAAATACGGATGCGATTAATGCCTTTTAACTGCTCCAGTTGTTTTAATAAATCGAAAAAGCTTTCATCCCGGCCATGACCGAAATCACCAATATTTACGCCGGTGAGTACCATTTCTTTTATTTCACTGTCTGCTACTTTCTGCGCCACCTCAAGTGTTTCAGCAATGGTAGCGCTTCGGCTGCGACCTCTGGCATAGGGAATTGCGCAATAGGTACAAAAATAGTCACAACCATCCTGAACCTTAAAAAAGGAACGGGTGCGATCGCTGATTGAATACCCGGGTTCAAAATGCCGGCTGGTCAGGAGGGTCTCATCAGAAACAGCATTTTCATGATATTGCTTACCCGATACCACTTCCAGCAACTGATACTTTTCATTGTTTCCCAATACAATTTCTACCCCTGAATTTTTTAATTCATCTGGCCGCAACTGGGCATAACAGCCAATCACAGCAACCGAAGCTTTGGGATTGCGTCTCAGTGCCTGTCGAACTGCCGCACGTGTTTTCTTTTCAGCATGAGCGGTTACCGAGCAGGAATGAATGACATAGATATCAGCCTCGCGCCTGAAATCCTCTTCTGTATAGCCGGCTTCGGTAAATCTTCGGGCAATGGCCGAAGTCTCTGCAAAGTTCAATTTGCAACCAAAGGTCTGGAAAGCAATTCGTTTCGTATTCATCGCTGCAAAGATACGCATTTCACTTTGTTCCTCTTTTAACATCACCGTTGCAAAGTTGTTGATAAATGATATAGGACCGTTGAATTAAATTATTGTATATTTGTCCCATTGCAATATATTTTTTTAAGTTTTAACCCCATCAGATAGCCAACCTGAAAGAAATGAAACCTCACGTTTTCTTTTTTTGCTCACTACCTAAGTAATTCATCAAATTTTTATGGCAAATCAGGTCATTGACAATATTTCTGCAACCACCGGGATCTGGGATGGAAAAACGGTTCTTATCGTTGAAGATGTAGAATCTAATTACCAGTTTTTGGCTGCCACATTGCGTAAGTCGAAAATAAATATTATCTGGACACGTACTGCCGAAGAAGCCCTGGAATTAGTGCAGTTGGACAAACCCATCGATCTGGTGTTGATGGATGTACAACTGGATGGTATTGATGGATATACCGCTACGGGAAAAATTAAAGTGCTTAAGCCTACATTGCCGGTTATTGCTCAAACCGCTTATGCCATGAAAGGGGAAAAAGAGAAAAGCCAGGCCGCTGGGTGCGATGATTACCTTTCCAAGCCCATACGCCCTTCTGAGTTGCTGCGTACCATCAGCAAATATCTCTAAACCGGCTTTTGTCGAAAGATGGATGGGACATGTTGCAATAAAATTCCTCCAATAATTAATGACAAGCCTGCAATGGTTGACCACAGTATTTTTTCTCCCACAAAAATGTTAACGAAGAACAAAGATATAAAAGGGGAGAGGTAAACCAGATTGCTGACTTTGGCCGTGTTTTCAGCATATTTCAGTGCTTTCAGCCAGATGACAAAGGTGATGCCCATCTCGAAAAGGCCGATGTAAATTACACCCAAACTACCTTCAAATCCCGGCCATATCCATTGTTTCGTGACTATTGTGTAGATCAGGGCATAGAAAAAGCCGAACCCAAAATTAAGGAACAGTTTTTCAGTGGTTTCGCGTTTGTCCTTCATATTCAGCAGCCAGTAAGATGCCCAAAATAAAGCACTGACCAGCGCCAGGCCCGTTCCCAGAGGATTTGTAAAAGTGAGGGTGCTTAACCTGCCTCCCGTGGCAATAACCAGAGTGCCGAAAAAACTGATGATGAGCGCAAAAATATTCAGGAGAGTTATGCGCTGTTTTAAAACCGGAATGGAAAGCAATACCAGAATCATAGGCCAGATATAATTAAGCGCCACCGCTTCCTGGGCCTGCAAGAGAGAATAAGCTTTAAGCAGGATTAGATAATAGGCAAACGGGTTCAGTAAGCCCATCACTGCCGAAAGACCAACTTCTTTTAAGGTAAGCTGTTTTAAACCTGCCCAACGTCCATTTATTAAAAGCATGCTGCCTAAGAAGACCACCGCAACGAAGCTGGCAAAAAGGAGTATCTGAGTATAATTCAAAAAATCAAGCGTAAGCTTAAAGGCCGAACCTATGGTGGACCAGAAAAGTACCGCCAACAGGGCGAGCAGTATTGATTTTTTGTCTGTCTTCATTTAAGACAAAAGTAGGGAAAAATATCCCCCACGCAATGACGCGAAGACACGAAGGTTTAATTTTTAGACGATAGAGGCCAATTAAAATTCATGTACATAAAAGAATTTATTCACTTCACTGGTTTTTTCTAAATAAAAACAGATATTGTTACCAAACCGCCACACCTTACATTTTCAAGCCCTTTATTGGAAGCGGAAAAACAAAGTCCACCAGTACATTATGATGCGCCTTTGATATGTGATCTTTAAAAGATCGCATGCTTTCAAACATTGTAGATGCATACACTTCTCCTGATTTTAGAACAATGCCTTCAAGTTTTAACAATTCCCTTCTGATCGCAGCGTCTCTGTTTTCTTTTCCTTTGGGCAGTTCCTGATCCAATTCTACAATATTGCTTTCAAACACTTTATCTACTTCCTCATAAAAGTCGATTAGCAGCGGGGTACAGGTAAATGTTTTTATATGTGCGAATTTAATGGCTGATTTCTTCTCTACCTCATCAAACTTCCCATCCTGGTTGGCTGCGAGCAATGTAATGTAGGCGGGGAATTTGAGGAGCATTTTATACTCTTCTTCAGAAAGATTTTTAAATGGTTTCATAGGGATTGCATTTTGGTATATACATTAAACCATTTACAGGCGATTTGTCTTTTGAACTTATATTTTTTTCTCACGGAAAGTTTGCAAGTCAGACAAAATACGGATGTAATATTAATGCATCCCGTCAGTTTTTACTCAATGGAAATCTTATCTGGTTGTTTGCTCTATATTCAAGAACTGCTATATCACCGTCAGCCAATAACAGCTATTGGTACCATCTACCCGATTGATAATTGCCCAGTTAGATGAACAACCTGGATTTAATACTTACTATATTTTCATAAATAGAGAACCATAAAAATCCTCAAATTGTATAAAATAAATGCCGCTCGATAGTTCCTCAACAGAAATCTCTTGAGCTGTAATTCTCCCGGAAAGGAATTTTTTGCCTGAAAACGAGCATATAATATAGTTTTTGTTCATACAGCTTTCTGGTACCCTTAAATAATCAAGAGCTGGATTGGGGTATATTTTATTGGTTTTTAGCATGTTATTGTTCACACTTAAAAAATTCGTAATTTCATAAGTTGCTGAAGAGATGTTGATTGGTTCCTCCGATTTGTCTCCTCCGGAGGCAGCGCTTGTCAATGTCATGGCTACTCTATACTTCCCTGTTTGTTTTGCTCGAAAAGTTTTACTGACCTCACCTTCCATTGCTGTTTGCGTTTCACTGTTAATCCATTGGTAGGTAGCTGCATTTAAATTTGAAGTGAGCTTATCCACGTTCAATAATAAAGTATTATCGATATTTATTAATGGTATTTCAAATTCAGAAGTTGCCTGGCATCCTATTATATCTATTACATCAGCACTATAAAAGCCCGGAGGAAGATCAGAAAATATATTCTGAGTAGAAGGTTCTCCGTTATTAATTGATTATAAATATGGAGGATAGCCATTTTCAACAATTAATTCCGCTACACCACTTGCTTCATTTCCCGAAGGTGTTGTGGTTATTGATAAAAGTAAAGGCGTGACGTTAACAATCTCAATTATATCATTAACGAAATTTTCTTCATCATCTTTAACGGTCACTACATAAATCCCAACGCACAAACCAGTGAAGGTATTTGATGGTTGAATTCAATATTATCTATAGAATATAAATAGGGCGGAACTCCTCCTGCGGCCTCAACTACAAAAGCCCCAGCACAGTTATTGCAAAAATCAGGAATTGGTATTGAGTAGACAGCGAGGTATTGAGAAAAAACAATAGTTTGAAGCGAAAATGCTAAAAAGAGTGTGATAAATACTTTTTTCATAGTTTTTGTTTTTAACTTGTTACCAACTTAAAGGTTTTTATCCGCTGTTCCTCACAAAGCTATAAAGAAAATGTTTTCAAAAAGAGGTTGCAATCACTTTTTATATGTCAATTGGTTTATCTGAATCCGGGAATATAATCCCTCATTCTTTAAATCCACATCTCCTATTCTTTATCCTGCTTTTTATTGTAGTTGACGGATGCTTCATTTGCCATTATTCCCAGATTGCTAAACAGCACCTCATGCTGTGCTATGATATTCTGGTGAAAGCTTACAGGCAGCCTTGCCCAGTCAAACAGTTCCACAATAATGGGAATATTGCTGTATTTTATTTTATCCTTTAGCTGAACAAGTATGTCAATAGGCGTCTTCTCAAGTTTTTCGGGACGAATAACCAGGTCCAGGTCGCTGCCGTCATGTGCATCGCCACTCACACGGCTACCGTAAGCCCAGACTTCCATCGCAAAATCCACTGATGAAAATATCTCCAAAAGCCTTTCTTTGTCTTTAGTCCTCAACAACATGGTTTTTTTCTTTGATGATTTTTGCCAAATCAGTGGCATCTATAATGAATTGTGGCAGTAATAAAAGTACAAGGCTCAGTGCATCGCCTGGAGTCATAGTGGCAAAAAAACTCCCCTTGCACATCCACAAAAAGTAGTTTACATTTGCCGCTTAATTCTAATTATCCAAACATATATGAATAAATTAGCTGTTGTAGCTTTGGGCGGCAATGCCCTCCTCCGGAGTGATCAGAAAGGTACCATCGACGATCAGGAAGGAAATGTTTACGAAACTGCCGAGCGTCTGCTCACCCTGATTAAAGCCGATTATAATGTGGTGGTTACCCACGGTAACGGCCCGCAGGTAGGAAATATTCTGCTGGCCAATACCGCAGGACACAAAATGTATGGTTTGCCCGATATGCCGCTGGATGTTGCAGTGGCTTATTCTCAGGGATTTATTGGTTACATCATTGAGCAGCAGTTGCGTAATGTGATGATGGCCAACGATATGGACCGCGACATCATTACCATCATTACCCAGGTTTTGGTGGATAAAGATGATCCGGCATTCAAGAATCCGACCAAACCGGTTGGACCCTATTACACCAAAGAAGAATCGGAACAAATTAGCGCTGAAACCAGTGCCATATTTGCTGTTGATGCCCGCGGACGCGGATATCGCAAAGTCGTGGCCAGTCCCAAGCCATTGGTAATCAACAATCAGAAATCCATTGAAGCCTTAGCCCGCGCCGGTCAGATTGTGATTGCCGTTGGTGGAGGCGGAATTCCGGCCTATTATATTGAAGAGAACAAACTTCAGGGGATAGATGCTGTAATTGATAAGGATTTGGCTTCTTCATTGCTGGCCGTACAAATCAGAGCCGATAAATTATTCATCCTCACCGATGTACCCAAGGTTTGCATCAATTACAATACACCTGAAGAAAAAGCCCTCGACCGCATGACCATTGCCGAAGCCAAAAAATACCTTGAAGAAGGCCAGTTTGCAGAAGGAAGTATGGCGCCGAAGATTCGTGCTGCCATTGCTTTTGTTGAAGGAAGTGGTAAGGATGCCATCATTACCAGCACCAGCAAGTTGGGGGTAGATGGTGGCGGAACCCGCATCGTAATCGTTTAATCATTCATCATAAAAAATAAATACTATGGCTTTCAATTTAAGAAACCGCAATTTCCTGAAACTGCTCGATTTTTCGACCCAGGAAATCCAATACATGTTACAACTTGCTGCCGATTTAAAAAAGGCAAAATACGCCGGAACCGAACAGCCACGCCTAAAAGGCAAGAACATTGCCTTGATTTTTGAAAAAGATTCCACCCGTACCCGGTGCTCTTTTGAAGTTGCCGCCCTCGATCAAGGTGCGCACGTTACTTACCTTGGTCCTTCAGGTTCGCAGATTGGTAAAAAAGAAACCATGAAAGACACTGCCCGCGTCTTGGGTCGTTTGTACGATGGCATTGAATACAGGGGTTACGCGCAATCCATAGTGGAAGAGCTTGGTCAGTATGCCGGCGTTCCTGTATGGAACGGATTAACCACTGAATTTCATCCTACACAGATTCTGGCCGACTTCCTCACTATGATGGAGCACACCGATAAACCTTTAAATCAGGTTGCTTTCTGTTATTTTGGTGATGCCAAAAACAATATGGGTAACTCCCTGATGGTGGGTGCTGCAAAAATGGGCATGGACTTCCGTGCTGCTGCGCCAAAGTCCTGCTGGCCAAATGAAGAGTTGGTGGCTACCTGTCGCGAAATAGCCAAAGAAACCGGTGCAAAAATCACCCTTACCGAATCGGTGGAAGAAGGCGCTAAAGGCTGTGATTTCTTGTATACCGATGTTTGGGTGAGCATGGGCGAACCTGCCTCAGTTTGGGAAGAGCGCATCAAACTGCTGAAACCTTACCAGGTAAATATGGACGTTGTTCGCATGACTGATAATCCTAAGGTGAAATTCCTGCACTGTCTTCCGGCATTCCACAACCGAGATACCACCGTGGGCGAGGAAATCTATCAGAAATACGGTATTGACAGCATGGAAGTAACCGAAGAAGTATTTGAATCGGCCCTATCAGTAGTTTTTGACGAAGCCGAGAACCGCCTCCATACGATCAAAGCAGTGATGGTGGCAACGTTGGGGAGTTAAAGGGCAAAGAACCAAGCGAATAGCAAATAAAGGCTCACGCAGAGACCAGTCCGCCATAGGCGGGCACGCGCTAAGACGCAATTTTTTATAAAATGCGGCGGTATCATGGATGCAGCCGCATTTTATTTTTTTCGATGTGAGTCTGCTTTAGACGTCCAATTTCGGCTAAAGCCAAAAAAGGTGCGGATAACCGCATTCTGCACCGGACTGAAGTCCGGAGAAATTGAATTGCTCCAAAAGAGGAAACACTAGTTCATTGCAATTCGAATTTAGCAGAAATTAAAAACAGCGGGTCAATTTCCTTCGAATTTAGCAGATAATAAAAACAGCGGATCAATTACCCTCCGGCTTCAGCCGGAGGAAGATAAACGGACAATAAAAAAGGGGCTTTAGGCCAAAAAGGAATTTAGTAACAATTCATATAAAGTACAATATTCATGAGTCTTATGGAAAGCTCTGGTTAAGCGGAATCTGTCATTTGACCGAAGGGAGCTCAGCGAAGCCCTGTTTAAGCGGAGACTACACCAATTAAAAGATATGTTTTTTTATTTCATCTATAAAGTCTTTTACTTGCTCAATCAATGGTTGTGTAATTTTCTTGTCGTAATCAAACAAGTCTCCATAGTCTCCTTTTTGACGATAATCAAAAAGTTTGGTAAAAACTTTGCCATGGGACTTGTCTATTATTCCAGTTTTTATAAAATGTAGTCCAAACTGTATCCTTGCCCCGTCAAGTGTCTGGGTTTCAATATTATTTTTAAGCAATAAAGCAATTACTGCATAAAAACAGGAATAATATAACCGATTAATTACGGCATTCCATCTTCCATTATCTGCAAGAATTAGCGCATCTTCAAACGATTCTTCCGCTCTTATAAATCTATATTTTATATAGTCCTCATGGTTGTCAATGGTCATAGAAGTACTCCTTCTTTTTGCACATTTTTATACAAAGGAGAATACATCAACGTATTTTCCCAATATTTTTTCGGGTAAATAAAGGCAGAAACAATCTGTCCGGAGTCTAATTCAATTTCATACAATTCATCTCTGAACTTATCTTCAATCTCATTGGTAATTCTTTGTTCATCAACCAGAATCAGAACGTCCCAATCTGAATCAGGCTTAAAATCTCCCCGCGCCCGGGATCCAAAAAGGTAGGCAATGGCATTCGGATCTGCACTGTGGATGGATTCAGAAATCCGGGTTTGTATTAGGATTTGATTCATTTCTATTTGTTTTTCTTTACCAAAGATAAGCATTTTGACTGTGGTTGAACAAAATTTCCTATCGTTTGGCTGAATCAAACTTATAACTGAGCCACTTTAAATGAATTGAAATTACTCAGATTAATGCTGCTTTAAAAATTAAAATGGAATTGCAAATTCCGCTTAGATCTTTTTGAAAATTTCTGGCGTCTCTCTGCGTGCCCGCCCGCCTTAGGCGGGCTTGTCTTTACTTGCTTTTTACCTCAGTTTCATCGCATCAATCATTCCTTCCAGTTTGTTGCGCATCTCCTGATTCACTTCATCAAACCTGGATTTATCAGGCAATAAACCCTTCACACCGAAGTAGAACTTGATTTTTGGTTCGGTACCCGAGGGGCGCATGGTAATTTTGCTTCCTCCTTCCAGGTAGAACTGCAAAACATCCGATTTGGGCAAATCAATGGGTTTGACTTCGCTGCTCAGGATATTTTGCTCCTGCCGTAACTGATAATCCTTAATTTTAACCACCTTAATTCCATTGATTTCCTTTGGTGGGTTGCTGCGATAATCAGCCATCATCTGCTGAATTTTCTCAGCCCCGGATTTTCCTTTTTTGGTGATTGAAATCAGATCTTCAAGATAAAAACCATATTCGTGATATATGTTTATCAACATTTGATACATGCTCAGTCCCTGCTCACGGGCCCATGCGGCGGTTTCGCTAAGCATGGCACAGGAAGCGACAGCATCCTTGTCCCTTACTGCGTCACCAATCAAATAGCCGTAGCTTTCTTCGCCACCACCGATAAATTTCTTCTGAGGTTCATTCTTACGGATAACTTCGGCTATGTATTTGAACCCGGTAAGCACATCAAAGGTTTCCACGTTAAAACTGTCGGCAATGTCTTTCAGAAGCTCGGAGGTAACAATGGTTTTGGCGATAAATTCCTTACCCGTAAGCTTGCCTTTGGCTTTCCACTGGCTAAGCAGGTAGTAAATAAGTAGGGAAGCCGACTGATTGCCGTTGAGCAGAATGTAGTTTCCGTCATTGTCGCGCACACCCATACCCACGCGGTCAGCATCGGGATCGGTTGCCAAAATAACGTCAGCATTTAAATCATTTGCCAGATCCAGTGCCATTTGCATGGCAGCCTTTTCTTCTGGATTGGGTGAAACCACTGTTGGGAAGTTGCCATCCGGAACCATTTGCTCTTTTACGGTATGCACATCGGTAAAACCAAACCTTTTAAGTGCTTCGGGAACCAGTTTATAACCGGTACCGTGAATGGCCGTATAAACAATCTTTAAATCGTGCTGCTTTTTAATGATTTCTGGCGAAAGCGAAAGAGTGGTAAGCATGTGGAGATAGGCTTCATCCATCTCTTTACCTATAATCTCGATTTTTTCTTCGTTTCCACTGAATTTTACATCCGCGATCGAAGCAATCTTCTGTACTTCAGCAATCACATTCTTATCATGTGGTGGCACCAGTTGACCGCCATCGCTCCAGTAAACCTTATAACCGTTATATTCCTTTGGGTTGTGCGAAGCCGTAACCACGATGCCGGTGTGACATTTGAGTTCTCTTACGGCAAATGACAATTCAGGGGTAGGGCGCAGGCTGTCGAATAGAAAGACTTTAATTCCGTTAGCGGCCAGTACTTGGGCAGCAACGCGGGCGAAATAGGGGCTTTTGTTCCTCGAATCGAAAGCGATGGCTGCCCTGATTTCAGCTACCTCGGGGAGGGCTTTCTTCAGATAATTGGCAAGGCCCTGAGTTGCGGTGCCAACGGTGTATTTATTCATGCGGTTGGTGCCGGCTCCCATAATTCCACGCAGGCCACCGGTGCCGAACTCAAGATCACGGTAGAAACTTTCAACCAACTCGGTTGGATGATTGTCCATCATATTCTGAACAGCCTGTCGGGTTTCTGGATCATAATTATCACTTAACCAGCCTTTTGCTTTGGCTGCAATTTGGGGATCGATGTTTTGGAGGCTCATAATTATAAGATTTTTAAATAAAGTTAACAGTCTGTTTTCAGGTGTTGTTCAATATCTTTCGATACCCCTCAGTCACCGTAAGGGCATTAAAAGTAAGTAAAATTCCCATGCGCTTTTGAGCGATCTTCAGTTTGCTCAGCATACTGCTCATTTGCAGGGGCGTAATACATTCCAGTGAAGTGACTTCTACCAGTAATTGATTCTCTACAACCAAATCAATCATTATTTCGCGGTTGGTTTTTATATTTTTATAGAATATCGGAAAGGCAACACCACGTTTAAAAAGCAGTCCTTTTAACCGCAATTCATGCATAAAGCAGGTAAGGTAGATTTCAGTATCAAGGCCGTGACCAAGGTTGGCATAAATTTCGGACGCTGCTTCAAATATCCGGGTATGTATGCGGTTTAATTCAGCCTTGCTCATCGAGGATTTTTATGCATTTCTTCAAACTGTGGCGCCAGTGGGGTATGCTTGATCTTGCTATTTTTTCGTATTTATTTTTGTTCAGCACACTATAATAAGGCCTGGGTGAGGGTAGGGGATAACCTTCGGTGTCGGTTGGGCAAACGCGGGTATTAATGCCCGAAAACTCCACGATGGCCAGGGCAAAATCATACCAACTGCAAACGCCCTGATTTGAAAAGTGCACAATTCCGCTTTCATTGCCCAGTTCAGCGAGGGTAAGCAGTGCCCTGGCCAGATCGTGGCCCCAGGTGGGGGAGCCCACCTGATCGGCTACCACCTTAAGTTCTCCGTGGCTGGTGCCGGCTTTACGGATGGTCTTCACAAAGTTATGCCCATAGGCTGAATAAAGCCAGGAGGTACGCACAATAAGTGATTCCGGATTATTCTCCAATACCTTTATTTCACCGGCAGCTTTACTTTTGGCATACACACCGGCCGGGTTAGGGATATCCTCTTCAGTATAAGGCTTGTAATTTTTGCCACTAAATACATAGTCGGTGGAAACGTGCAACAGCCGGGCGCCACACTTCTTAGCTCCCAGCGCCAGCAGGCCGGGGCCATCAGCATTCAGCGAAAATGCAACATCATGTTCGTGCTCTGCCCGGTCAACATTCGTATAAGCGGCACAATTGATGATTTGGTGGGGGGCAAATTCCTTACACACACTATCAATCATCACTTGTTGTGTAATATCGAGCTCTAAAAAATCGGTAAATAAAAATTCATGCCCTTTGTAGGATAGTTGTTTTAGTTCATTTCCCAATTGGCCATTACTACCGGTAACAAGTATCCTCATGACAGTTTAATTATTTCACAATGGTTTTAAAATAGGCAATGGTTTCTTTTAAGCCTTCTTCCAATTGCACTTTAGGTTCCCAGTTCAGCAGTTGTCTGGCCAGGGTGATGTCAGGCTGCCTTTGCATAGGATCATCACTTGGAAGCGGCTGGTACACAATTTTGGAGGAAGAGTCTGCCAGCCGGATAACTATCTCAGCCAGTTCCAGAATGGTAAATTCATTGGGATTGCCCACGTTTACCGGACCGGTAACCTCGTCGCCGGTTTCCATTAATCTAATCATACCATCAAGCAGATCAGTATAATAGCAGAAGCTCCGGGTTTGTTTTCCCCCTCCGTAAATGGTAATATCCTGCCCTTGCAGGGCCTGTACTATAAAATTGGAGACCACCCGCCCGTCATTGGGATGCATGCGTGGGCCGTAAGTATTGAAGATGCGCATAATTTTAATACGCACCTTATTTTGGGCGTGGTAGTTCACAAACAAAGTCTCCGCTGCGCGTTTACCTTCATCGTAACATGCCCGCTCGCCAATAGGATTTACATGCCCCCAGTAGCTTTCTGTTTGCGGATGTACCTTGGGATCACCATAAACTTCACTGGTTGAAGCCTGTAGTATTTTTGCCTTAACACGCTTCGCCAGGCCAAGCATGTTGATGGCTCCCATTACGGATGTTTTCACCGTTTTTATCGGATTATACTGATAATGAATCGGAGAAGCCGGACAGGCAAGATTGTAGATTTGATCTACTTCGATATAATAGGGCATGGTAACGTCATGCCGAACCAGCTCAAAATAAGGATTTTCCAGCAAATGGATAATATTTGACTTTTCGCCGGTGAAAAAATTATCCAGACAAGTCACCTCATTGCCCTCATTAAGCAGACGTTCGCACAAATGTGAACCCAGAAATCCGGCTCCACCCGTCACCAGTATTTTTTTACCCATTTGCTTTTGTATTATTGGTTGTGGGATTGATTTGTTTCCCATTCTTAATGCCTATTCCGAAATATTCAAAACCGGTGCGTTGCAGTTCTTTTGCGTCATAAATGTTTCGGCCATCAAAAACGACTGCATTTTTCATCAATTTTTTGATCGTAGTCCAGTTGGGAAACCTGAATTCAGTCCATTCAGTAATGAGTAATAAAGCGTCAGCGCCCATCACTGCTTCATAAGGTTCGGTGCAGTATTCTATATTATTCCCAATGCGCCGTTTAGTTTCCTCCATGGCCACTGGATCATAAGCCTTGATGCGGCAGTTGCTTTTCAGGAGATGATCGATAATGACCAGTGCAGGAGCTTCGCGCATATCATCGGTCTGGGGTTTAAACGACAGTCCCCACAGTCCTATGGTTTTTCCTTCGAGATCGTTGTTATAATAGGCTTTCAGTTTGTCGAAGAGTACAGACTTCTGGTCATTATTTACTGCTTCTACCGACTTTAGAATGCGCATAGAATATCCTACTCCATCAGCCGTCTTTATCAGGGCTTTCACATCTTTCGGGAAACAGGAGCCACCATAGCCGATACCCGGATATATAAACTTATTTCCAATACGTGAATCGCTGCCAATGCCTTTGCGCACCATATTAACGTCGGCACCCAATATTTCACACACGTTGGCGATGTCGTTCATGAAACTTATTTTGGTAGCCAGCATAGCATTGGCTGCATATTTGGTCATTTCAGCCGAAGGTACGTCCATAAAAATAACCGGATGACCGTTCAGTGTGAAAGGTTTGTAAAGCCTCGACATGATTTCTTCGGCCTGTTTAGATTCTACGCCTACTACAATGCGGTCAGGTTTCATAAAATCGTTGATGGCATCCCCCTCCTTTAAAAACTCCGGATTTGAAGCCACATTAAATGTTAATTCAGATTTTCGTTCGTCCAAAGCGTGCTGTATGGCTCCCCTTACTTTGAGCGCGGTACCCACAGGTACGGTGCTTTTGGTAACAATGGTAAGCGGGCGTTCCATATGGATTCCGATAGTATTGGCCACATCAAGCACATATTTTAAATCGGCGCTGCCATCTTCATCAGGGGGAGTGCCAACGGCGATAAAGATTACCTCTGTATCGTTTATTGCGGAGGCCAGATCTGTGGAAAAATGCAGACGCCCCTTTTCGGTGTTGCGTTCTATCATTTCGTCCAGACCGGGCTCATATATAGGGCTGATGCCTTTTTTTAGGTTCTCTATTTTTTGCCGGTCAATGTCAATGCATACCACATTGATGCCTACTTCTGCAAAACAGGTGCCGGTAACCAGGCCAACATAACCCGTACCGACTATGGTAATTTTCATAAATTAAATTTTAAAATAAGTATGATTATCAAAAAGCAAAACTACCAATAAGATCAATGGCCTGCAATAGTTTTTGGGGATTTTTACAATTATGACTGAAACGCTGCTGCCGTTTATCAGAATATCCGACTTATGATTAAAAAAAAGCCAGTCATCTTACAGGTTATAAAACCCACAGAAGTAAATCCGTTGAAATGCGGACTAAATATGTTTGCCATTCACCCTCAAAACAACCCGTATGAGAGCCAAAGAGCCAGCGTCCAATTCACTGGATAAATATGGGAAATCAACTTTACAAAAAGGTAGTGGAATAGATGAACGTGGGATGAGTTCGAAAAATTTAAATTCCCACGATCGCTTTATGAATAGCCTGAAAAACCCCGGCTTAAAATCATACGCCGAATATGTAATTTTCTAAAAAAAATAAAAACCACTTGTAAATCGTTGATTTTCAAGTGGTTTTGCTTGTTGTTTGTGATCCCGCTGGGGCTCGAACCCAGGACCCCATCCTTAAAAGGGATGTGCTCTACCTGCTGAGCTACGGAATCGTTTAAAGGACTGCAAAAGTAGTACTTTTGGATTAATCTCCAAATTTTTTTTTACAAATTTACTTATGAAATGGTAATTTTCACATTCTCAGCTTACTGCGAACGCAGATTTGAAGCATGTATAGCCAGCCATACGCAGGGGGGCGCTGTACTGGTAAAAGTCACCCGGTGTTTCTTGTGCGCTGGTATGAAAGTATAGTCGCCTTTTTGCAACCCCAGAACTTCCCCATCCTGAAACTCCAGCGAAGCTTCGCCCTGTAATAATATTACCCATTCGTCCAGCTCCTGATCGTACCATTGATTCCCGGGGGTAGTCTGTCCGTGCGAAACAATGCGTTCGATGATCAGATTTTCACCTGAAGCGAGCGTCTCAAACCATTCGGATGCATCCGGATCTATACCGTTAAGGTCAAATAGGTTACCGGTAGTCCCTCTGTCTTTTCCCTTCATAAACCAGCCATCCTTTAAATCAAAACGCCCTTGCCTTCACGGGTAATCAATGGTTCAGCTCCGGTACAGTCAATAACAGTGGAAGGTTCATTGTCGCCATAGCCGCCATCAATCACAATGTCAACCAGGTTGCTGTATTTTTCATAGATAAGCTCAGGATCGGTGGTATATTCAATAATCTCATCCTCATCGTGAATAGAAGTGGACATGATGGGATGCCCAAGTTCTTTAACAATCACCCTGGGAATGTTATTGTCGGGGATACGGATACCTACTGTTTTTTTCTTGCTTTGTATAAGTTTGGGCACGTTGTTACTTGCGTTCAGGATAAAGGTAAAAGGCCCGGGCAGGTTTTTACGCATCAACTTAAATACCTCGTTGGGAATGGGTTTACTGTAATCAGACAGTTGACTCAGATCATCACAAATAAATGAAAAATTGGATTTTTCTGCTTTGATGCCTTTGATCAGTGCGATACGTTCAACGGCTTTAGACTTAAAGATGTCACAGCCCAAACCATATACAGTATCGGTGGGGTAAATGATAATTCCGCCATCCATCAGGCATTCCACCACGGTAAGTATATGCCGGGGATTTGGGTTTTCGGGATATATTTTTAATAACATGGCTTCAGATTTTCTACAAAATTAAGCAAAAATAAGCCAATAAAAAAAGGGTAAGCTACTTACATCGCACCGCTCAACCATTATACCCTTGCTTCATTCCTGACCTGGGGGAGTTAAATAGGAGCTGGTCGTATAAGACTTACCCACTGCAAAAATACAACTTTTTATCCTCATAGCAACTTTTATGGGGAATTAATCAATCAAAATTCGGCGCATTAGCGAAATTTCACCAGTACTTTAGCCCTTTATAGTTTCGTTTCAGTGGATTGTGACTGCAGTTCCTTTTTATTTTTTGAGCTGGTAAAGGGATTTATTACATTTGCATAACTTTAACACACATTTCTTATGGAAACAATGGTAAATGAAACTGCCTATAAGGGCAATGAACCAAAAGTGAGTCTGTTTAACCATGCCCTGCGTTATGGATTACTTACCGGCATAGCTTATATTCTCTTATCCTTATTGTTCTACAGTTTTGGACTGTCGCAACAATCCTGGGTTGGCTATGCTTCATTTGTGGTATTGATAGCCGGCATAATTATGGGTACGGTTGCTTATCGAGATAAGCATTCGGGCGGTTATCTCTCTTACGGGCGCAGTCTGGCGACAGGCGTGCTCATTAGCCTGGTAGCGGGAATTGTAATGGCTGTTTATAGTTATTTATTTTTCAAATTTTTCGAACCGGGAATGATTGATAGTATGATGGATGTCGCTGCTCAGAGTCTGGCAGACAAGGGAATGGCCGAAGATCAGATTGATCAGGCGATGAGCATTACTGGAAAATTTATGACTCCGATCTGGATGGCAGTCATCTCCATATTTTCACTTACCTTTTATGGTACCATTTTCTCGCTCATCACCTCCATATTTATCAAAAAGGAAGACAACAGTTTTGATGCTGCTTTCCCCGAAAACTAAACATCCGCCCAATTTTAAATTATGGATATTTCTGTAGTTGTACCGCTTTATAATGAGGAAGAGTCCCTGCCTGAGCTGTTTCAATGGATTAACCGGGTGATGGAGACCCATAAATTTATCTATGAGGTTATCTTTGTTGATGATGGCAGCAGTGATGATTCCTGGCGTGTGATCAACGGGTTAAAAGCTGAACACGCTTGTGTGAAAGGGATAAAATTCAGACGCAATTATGGCAAGTCGGCTGCTTTGAACAAAGGTTTCGAGCTTGCATCGGGGAATGTTGTCATTACCATGGATGCCGACCTTCAGGATAGTCCCGAGGAAATTCCCGAGCTCTATCGCATGATTGTTGAAGATGGCTATGATTTGGTTTCCGGCTGGAAGAAAAAGAGGCATGATTCAAAAGTGACCAAAAATCTGCCATCCAAATTATACAATGCCACCACCCGCAAGATTTCCGGCATAAAGCTCCACGACATGAATTGCGGCCTAAAATCATACCGCCGCGAAGTGGTGAAATCCATTGAAGTATATGGCGAAATGCACAGGTATATCCCGGTAATTGCAAAATGGGCAGGTTTCAAAAAGATAGGGGAGAAGGTGGTGGAACACCAAAAACGCAAGTACGGGGTGACTAAATTTGGATGGGAAAGGTTTATCAATGGTTTCCTTGACCTGATTTCCATTATGTTCGTTTCCAGATTTGGCAAAAAACCCATGCATTTGTTTGGAGCACTGGGCAGTGTATTGTTTTTGTTCGGTTTTGTTACTGCCGCATATCTGGCTTATGCTAAAATTTTCATGGCCGAATATAAAATGACCGACCGCCCGCTGTTTTATTTTGGTTTGCTGGCCATGGTGCTGGGAACACAGTTGTTTCTGGCCGGTTTTCTGGGCGAACTGATTAGCCGGAGTTCCAGCGACCGAAACCATTACCTGGTAGAAGAGATAATTTAGTCAAAAGACGACAGATGGCAAAGCGGAAGGTAGTTATTATTGGTTCGGCTCATCCATTGCGGGGAGGACTGGCCAACTTTAATGAAAGGTTGGCGCTGGAATTCGCCATTGAGGACTGGGATACTGAAATTTACACCTTTTCACTGCAATATCCCCGATTGTTGTTCCCAGGCAAAACACAGCTTTCCACCGAAAGTTATACCGGCACTGTTCCCATCCGCGTTATCGTCAACTCAATCAATCCATTCAACTGGATAAGGGTCGGAATGATCTTAAGGAAAATGAAGCCTGATTTAATGGTAATCAAATTCTGGATTCCCTTTATGGCGCCCTGTCTGGGAACCATTGCCCGCATAGCCGGAACCAATGGAATTACTAAAGTGGTTACCATCATCGATAATATTATTCCTCATGAAAAGCGGCCCGGCGACAGGATGCTTGCGCAATATTTCAGCAACAGCATAGATGGTTTTGTTACCATGTCAAGAAAAGTAATGGACGATGTTGCCCTGTTTGATGTTAAAAAGCCCAGGATTTTTAGCCCCCATCCGATTTATGATAATTTCGGAACTGTCATTGAAAAGTCAGTGGCCCAAAATCGTTTAAACCTTGATCCCGAATTTAATTACTTGTTGTTCTTCGGATTTATCAGGGATTATAAAGGATTAGATCTGCTATTGGAGGCTATCGCCCGGCCTGAAATAAGGGAACTCAACATTAAGCTTCTGGTGGCAGGAGAGTTTTATACAGATTCAACTCCCTATTTTGAACAGATAAAGAAATTGGGCATAGAAGATCTGGTTATTCTGTCGAATGATTTTATCCCGGATAGTGAAGTGGGTGCCTATTTTAGTGCCTGCGATGTGGTCGTTCAACCCTATAAAAGTGCTACCCAAAGCGGAGTTACCCAGATTGCCTATCATTTTAACAAACCTATGATTATTACCAATGTCGGCGGTCTGGCTGAGTTTGTGCCCGATGGCATTGCAGGTTATGTGGTTGAGCCCGACAGTAAAGCTGTGGCGGAATCAATTATTTCTTTTTATAAAGAGAAAAAGGAAGAAGAGTTTTCAGCCAACGTTGCTGAATTAAAAGAAAAGTACTCCTGGAAATATTTCCTTGGTAATTTAAAATCGCTGTTTGGATTTTGAAAGGATTGGATCCCAGGGTTTTCTTGTTTCAGGAATTGAATATAAGGCAGTAGCTTTTTCATAAAGATGGTTTTTTCCTAAGCTCAGATAGATTATCAATTATCTTTGCTGATGGAACAACAATGCTGCCTCAGCACATAACCATGAGGAAAGTGCTTGAACAGTAATCTTGTAGTTGTAAAATAAAGAATTGCATATGTTATACAGATCAAAAACTCCCCTTCGTCTTGGCCTGGCAGGCGGCGGTACAGATGTTGCCCCCTACTCAGACATTTACGGCGGAGCCATACTTAATGCCACCATCAGCCTGTACGCTTATGCAAGCATTGAACCCAGGAACGATAACAAAATAGTTTTGCATTCCACGGATAAGAACGAATTTTTTGAATTTGATTTAACAGACAGTTTACCCATAGATGGAAATCTGGACTTACACCGGGGAGTTTACAATCGGGTAATCCGGGATTTTATCCACAAACCACTGGCTTTTACCCTTACCACCTATGTGGATGCCCCTCCGGGTTCGGGCCTGGGCACTTCATCTACGCTGGTGGTGGCTATTTTGGGCGCTTTCGCGGAATGGCTTAAACTTCCCCTGGGGGAATATGACCTGGCTCAACTGGCTTATGATATTGAACGCGTTGATCTTGGAATGGCAGGCGGAAAACAGGATCAATATGCGGCAACTTTTGGTGGCGTTAATTTTATGGAATTCTCGGCCAACAACAAAGTAATTGTCAATCCATTGAGAATAAAAGATATTTATCTCAATGAACTGGCACACAATCTGGTGCTTTACTACACTCAGACCAGCCGCTATTCCTCCACGATTATTGAAACTCAGGCTACCAATGTAATCAATAAAAATCAACGGTCAATTGAAGCCATGCACCAGCTCAAGGACCAGGCGGTGATGATGAAAGAGGCCTTACTTAAAGGAGAACTTGACAGCATTGGCGAAATTCTTGACTTTGGTTGGAGAAACAAAAAACGAATGGCCGAAGGAATTACAAATCCGCTGATTGATGACATATATGATACCGTGCGAAAGGCCGGAGCTTCGGGCGGTAAGATTAGCGGAGCCGGTGGCGGCGGTTTTATGATCTTTTATTGTCCCGGCGAAACCCGGAATTCAGTGATACACGCCTTGAAGAAATTCGGCGGAGAGGCCAAAAGGTACGATTTTACTTCATTTGGATTGACCACCTGGAGCATCTAATCCAGGTTGAGGTCATTTTTCCTATTGCTGTTTTGCTTATTTTTGCCGCAAAGCTATAAACATGTACACCAGGATTAAGGAAATTATACAATCGTCCATTGCCGTTAAGGCACTGGTTCTTGCCGATGAAAATCTGCTGTCCACTACCCGCAAAGTGACCGATGCTATTGTTAACTGCTATCGCAATGAGGGCAAAGTACTTTTTTGCGGCAATGGAGGAAGTGCCGCTGATGCCCAGCACCTGGCGGCAGAATTGTCGGGTAGGTTTTATTACGACCGCGCGCCGCTTAATGCCGAAGCATTGCATGTGAATACCAGTTTTTTAACGGCTGTGGGCAACGATTATTCCTTTGATGAAGTGTATGCCCGAATGGTTTACGCAGCCGGTAAACCCGGAGATATTCTGGTGGCTTTATCTACTTCCGGAAATTCCCCCAACATACTGAAAGCAGCCGCTGCCGCACGTGAAAAAGGGCTTATCGTGGTGGGCATGACCGGTAAATCCGGAGGTAAATTAAACCCACTTTGTGATTTGCTGCTCAATATCCCGTCAACGGACACCCCGCGCATACAGGAATCTCACATAACGCTGGGGCACATCATCTGTGAACTGGTTGAATCAGAACTTTTTCCCCGCTAATGTTTATGTCGTTACCAGATATTATTATTTTGGCCGGTGGCAGCGGATCCAGGCTTCGTGAAGCGGTGCCCGACCTGCCCAAACCCATGGCACCCATAAACAACAAACCTTTCCTGGAATACCAGCTTGACTTTATCCATAGTTTGGGTTTTAAGCGCATTATATTTTCAACAGGATATCTGGGGCATGTAATTGAGACATTTTTTGGCGACAGCTATAAAGAGCTTGAACTGGCTTACGCAGCCGAACCCCAGCCAATGGGTACAGGTGGTGCCATTAAATTTGCTTTTACCCTGGTGCAAACGCCACATTTTATGGTAATGAATGGCGACACCATGTTTAACATCGATCTGGATAAATTTTTCCAGAAGCATGTGGAACAACTGGCACCTGTTTCAGTGGCTCTGCGCAAAGTAAGCGATGCCAGCCGGTATGGCACGGTAAAGCTGAATAGGGGAGGGGTGATTACTGCCTTTGCTGAAAAACAGGCTCAAAGTGGTGAAAGCCTCATCAATGGTGGTATTTATCTGTTTGCTTCCCGCTTTTTTAAAAAGCTGGATCTGCCCGAAATTTTTTCAGCAGAAAAGGAGCTTTTTCCTGAACTGGTCAAAAAGGAGCAACTCTATGGTCAGGCATTTGATGCTTACTTTTTAGATATTGGTATTCCTGAAGATTATAACCGCGCCCAGCATGAATTTCTCCGGTTTAAGTATTGATAAAACCTGGTCACTGTTTCTTGACCGTGACGGGGTGATCAACCGGAAACTGCCGGGCGATTATGTGCGCTCCTGGGCACAGTTTTCCTTTGCCGATGGCGTGCTGGAAGCCCTGTTGGTGTTTGCTGATGTTTTTGGTCCCATTATAATGGTCACCAATCAGCAGGGAATTGGTAAGGGATTGATGAGTTCTACCGACCTGGAGGATCTGCATGGAAAAATGTTGTCAGAAATTTCCCGTTCAGGCGGGCGCATCGATGCCATTTATCATTCTCCCCACCTTGAAAAGGAAAATCACCTCAGCCGCAAACCAAATGTGGGCATGGGCTTAATGGCCAAAAAAGCCAACCCCGAAATTCGTTTTAAGAAATCCATTATGGTTGGAGATTCGCCCGGCGATATGCTTTTCGGTAAACGCCTGGGTATGAAAACGGTTTTCATTGGAAGTCTGCCCGCTCATTTCAACGCTTCCCATCTGGTCGATTGGCGATATGATGATTTAATTACCTTTGCACACGACATTAAAACCCAACCCTAACTGCTGTCTCTGTGCCTCCTGTAACCATACTCAGCGTATTTATTGCCTACTCCTTACTGCTTTTTATCATTGCCGGCATCACGGGCCGAAAGTCAAATAATGCTACCTATTTTACGGGTAACCGCAATTCTCCCTGGTACATAGTCGCCTATGGTATGATTGGGGCTTCCCTTTCGGGTGTCACCTTTATTTCCATTCCGGGCGAAGTGGGAAACAGTGCATTTTCATATATGGTTCTGGTGCTGGGCTATTTATTGGGCTACGCATTTATTGCCGGAGTCTTGTTGCCGGTATATTACGGACGCAATCTCACCTCAATTTATACCTATCTCAGGCAGCGCTTTGGGAAACGAACCTATAAGACAGGCGCTTCTTTTTTTATTTTATCGCGAAGCATTGGTTCTTCCTTCCGGGTCTTCCTCGTGGTAAATGTGCTTCAGATATTTGTTTTTGATGCCTGGAATATGCCCTTTATACTGAATGTGGGTATTTTCATGGGACTTATTCTTCTATATACCTTCAGGGGAGGAATCAAAACTATAGTGTGGACGGATACGCTGCAAACCACCTTTATGCTTGCTGCGGTGGTGGTTTCTTCAGTAATGATTGCCCGGGAGCTGGAGCTGAGTTTCACGGGCATGATTCGTGAAATAGAAGCAAGCAGTTATTCTAAAATGTTCTTTACCGAAGTCAATGAAAAGCGGCATTTTTTGAAACAGTTTGTGAGCGGCGCTTTTATTGCCATCGTAATGACCGGCCTGGATCAGGATATGATGCAGAAAAACCTTACCTGCCGCAACCTGAAAGATGCCAAAAAGAACATTTATCTGATGAGTTGGTCCTTAATTCCGGTCAATCTGCTCTTCCTGGGACTTGGCGCCATGTTATACATCTACGCAGAGCGGTTGGGCATTGCTATTCCGGCTCGCACCGATGACCTTTTCCCAACCATCGCACTTAAATATCATGGTACCTTTGCCGGCATTGTCTTTCTCATTGGACTGGTAGCCGCAGCGTATTCCAGCGCTGACGGTTCACTGACTGCACTCACCACCTCATTTAGTATTGACATCCTTGGATTGAACGAAAACCCGGCCTTAAACGATAAACAAAGAGTACGTATCCGGATGGCTGTGCATATCGGGTTTGCGCTCTTTCTCACTGGACTCATCATCTTTTTCAGGGCCATCAGCGATGAATCAGTGATTAATAAACTATTTACCATTGCCGGATATACCTACGGACCATTGCTGGGCCTGTTTGCCTTTGGTCTGCTGACCAAACGGACGGCCAACGATCGCTTTATTCCCTATATTGCAGTAGCTGCACCGATTATCTGTTATTTTATCAATGAATATTCAGCGCAACTCTTAAATGGATATAAATTTGGGTTCGAACTGCTACTGTTGAATGGATTTATTGTCTTTTTAGGTGTTTTCCTCGTTTCCCGACGCAAAAACTCCACTGATACCGTTAATTAGTAACTTATAAGTAGCATTTTATGTTAAAATAAACATTTTCATAGAAAACGATGTTTGATACCTCTGTTTTATCAAACATCTGAACTATGAGCAACATTCGCTTTAAGGCCATTGAAATGGCATTGTCCCGTCCCCGCCGGAATATGCCTGAAATTGAGGGAAGAATTTCAGATTATTACGGAGAACTCACTTTCAATTATGACAAGATGCGTGAATTTATGTCGCGCGAAGCTTTTGAAAGTGTGAGAAGAGCCGGCGAAACCGGTGAAAAAATCAGCCGTTTGGTTGCCGATCAGGTGGCTTCGGCCATGAAAGCCTGGGCCATGGGCAAAGGAGCTACTCACTTTTCCCATTGGTTTCATCCCCTTACGGGAAGTACGGCCGAGAAACACGATGCTTTTCTGCAACTCTCTCCTAATGGTAAAGCCCTGGAATCGTTTAATGTGAATGAACTCATTCAGCAGGAGCCCGATGCCTCCAGTTTCCCAAGCGGTGGCATTCGCAATACCTTTGAAGCGCGGGGCTACACGGCCTGGGATCCCACTTCCCCTGCCTTTATCATCGATCAAACGCTGTGTATTCCAACCATTTTTGTTTCATACACCGGCGAAGCCCTCGACTATAAAACACCACTGCTAAAAGCATCCTTTTCGCTTGATCGCGAGGCGCTTGCCGTTTGTCAGTACTTCGATAAAAATACCAAACGCGTTACGGCCACCCTGGGTTGGGAGCAGGAGTATTTTCTGGTGGACAGTGCGCTGTTCAATGCACGTCCTGACCTGATGCTTACCGGTCGCACCCTTTTCGGACATTCCAGTGCCAAGGATCAGCAGCTCTCCGATCACTATTTTGGCATTATCCCTGAAAAGGTGATGGATTTTATGCGTGAATTTGAATATGAAGCCCATCGTCTGGGCATTCCGGTACGCACCCGTCACAATGAGGTTGCCCCCAATCAGTTTGAAGTTGCGCCTATATTTGAAGAGGTTAATGTGGCCGTTGATCACAATCAGTTGGTCATGTACCTGCTCGAAAAAGTGGCCAAACGTCATGGATATAATGTGTTGCTTCATGAAAAGCCTTATTCCGGAGTGAATGGCTCGGGCAAGCACAACAACTGGTCTCTGCAAAATGATGCGGGTGAAAACCTGCTTTCACCGGGCCGATCGGCCAAAACAAATTTGCGCTTTCTGGTTTTCCTGGCCAATATCTTAAAGGCGCTGGATAACCATTCACCCGTACTACGCGCTTATATTGCATCAGCGGGTAACGACCTTAGGCTGGGCGCCCATGAAGCGCCCCCCGCGATTATCTCTGCATTTATCGGTTCACAGCTTACCAATACCATTGAAAGAATTTTAAAAACAGATAAAAAAGTCGTTACTAAAGCGGACGAAACCAATGGCAACAACCTGAACATACCCCGGATACCGGAAATACTGCTCGACAATACCGACCGCAACAGGACCTCACCCTTTGCTTTTACGGGCAATAAATTTGAATTTCGTGCCGTCGGATCTTCCTCCAGTTGTGCCATACCCATGATCGCACTGAATATTATTGTGGCTGAACAATTGCGCCATTTCAGGACAGAAGTGGATGCATTGATTGCGAAAGGCATGCGTAAAGACAATGCGCTGTTTTCCATCATGAAAACCTATTTTAAGGAATCCCGGCGTATTTGTTTTGAAGGCAATAGTTATAGTGAGGCATGGATAAAAGAAGCCCGGCATCGTGGATTGCCCAATCTGCCCGATACGCCCAGGGCGCTGAAATCTCTGCTCGATCCTGCAGCCATCAAAATGTTTGAAAGTCACGAGGTGCTTACCTCCCGTGAAATACATGCCCGCTATGAAATGAAGCTCGAAAACTACATCAGCAAAACCCAAATCGAATCAAGGGTAATGGGCGATCTGGCCATAAATCATATAATTCCCACGGCCATCAAATACCAGAATGAACTCATCATCAATGTAAAGGGGCTTAAAGAAGTGCTTGATAGTAAAACGTATCTCACGCTGGCCAAGAATCAGATGGATGCCATACGCGAAATTTCCGAGCACATCAATGCTATCCGCGATCAGGTAATTCAAATGACCGAGGCAAGGCGACAAGCCAACACCATTGAAGATTATCCGGGAAAAGCGATGGCTTACCGCGATGAAGTATTTGTCTTTTTCGACCAGATCAGATA
>Ga0265295_1000594_pt1 | contig 71386 bp, 64 predicted proteins | sample Munlansysbiofilm_FD_192503 | JGI IMG/M metagenome (GOLD analysis project Ga0265295, IMG submission 192503) | Leachate microbial communities from a municipal landfill in Southern Ontario, Canada - Methane capture system biofilm | ecosystem: Engineered > Solid waste > Landfill > Unclassified ...
GACGAACAGCACCAGCGCCAGAATGCCCAGACCGGTGCCGGTCAGGTCGCGCACGCTGGCGCCGCCGTCGTTGGCCAGAGCCGGCAGAGCCGTCAGGCTCAGCAGAAGTGTCAACAGTGTTTTCATGTGTTCCCCCGTTACATCGCTAAAATTGAATGAGAATAAAAACCTGGGCCGCTTGGGCGTTTCCGTGCGGCAGGTTGTGGCAGGACAGGTTTCATGACAAAGAGGGACGAATATCGGCGTGTTGCTGCACCACCGATCCGCTATCCTATGTTCAATAATTACAAAAATGGTAGAGAGGAAGCAGTGGAAGTGAAGCGCTGTCTGGCTTCGGCTGTGGCGGCCACCAGGTGGGCACCAGGGCTGGCCGACAGCAATCCGCTCCGGCCATTACACCTGGATCCGGGTTCTGTCAATGGCAGATTTGATCTCGACAATTAGTCTTGTAACTTCAAGAGTTTAAGTCTTGCCAGATTGCTCTTGCCGTTCTGCCGGGCGAGGCCGCTGTGATGGTTGGCGTGCTGGTGCGAGGTCGTCAGTTGCGCCGGGCTGTGGTATGAGAAGGGAAACAAAGCCGCTGTGGCTCTGACCTGTGGCTGCGAAGAGGGAGGCAGGAATGTTTGAGGCCGTTGAATTGGGGCACCGCATAGGCGCCAGGCGTTACGCTCGCGAGTTGCCGCCCCTGCGGGCGGGTCTGATCGCGGCTCAGCTGCAACTGTTACGGACGCGGCCCTTTTCCATGGTCATTATCCTGGCCGGCATGGATGGCGCTGGCAAAGGCGACAGTGTCAATGTGCTGAATGAATGGCTCGATCCGCGTCATGTCCAGACCTATGCCCCGGCCGAGAGCCTGGCCCGTGATGGCGACCGGCCGCCCATGTGGCGTTATTGGGGGGCTTTGCCGGCCAAGGGCGAGATTGCCATCTTCTTTGACGATCTTTACAGCGGGCCGATCCGGCAGCGGGTCTATGGCCACGTTGGCAACTCCGAGCTTGACCAGGCCTTGGAACGCAACCTGCGATTCGAGAAGATGCTGGTGGCCGAAGGGGTGCTGGTGCTGAAGATCTGGCTGCATCTTTCGCGCAAGGACCAGAAAAAACGGTTGCGCCAGATGGAACAGGAAGCGGCGACCCGCTGGCGCGTTACGGCCGAGGACTGGCGCAACCATGAGCATTATCAGGATTTTCACCGGATCGCGGAACGGGCCCTGCGTCAGACCAGTACGGCCGAGGCCCCCTGGACCCTGATTGAGGGCAGTGATCGTCACTATCGTGAACTGACTCTGGGTCAGACGCTGTTGCAGGCCTTGCGTCAGCGGCTGGATGAAGGGGAGGTTCGCGGCGTTGTCAATGTGACCGTGCCGCCCCGCTTGCCGCGCCTGGATGATCGCAACCTGTTGCGGGCCCTCGATCTCGATCGTGATCTGGCAAAGGCCGATTACGATCGTCAGCTGGCACACTGGCAGGGCCGTCTCAGTCGTCTGAGTCGCAAAAAAGGCTTCGCCAGGCTGTCACTGGTGGTGGTGTTCGAGGGCAACGACGCGGCAGGCAAGGGGGGCGCCATCCGCCGGGTTACCCGTGCCCTCGATGCCCGCCGTTACCGGGTTGTCCCTGTTGGCGCTCCCACCGATGAAGAGGCCGCGCGGCCCTATCTGTGGCGGTTCTGGCGCCAGCTGCCGCCGCGCGGCCGGCTGGTTCTGTTTGACCGGTCCTGGTATGGCCGGGTGCTGGTGGAGCGGGTAGAGGGGCTCTGTGAGCCGGTCGACTGGTTGCGGGCCTATGGCGAGATCAATGATTTCGAGGAACAGCTGGTGCGCCACCAGTGCCTGGTGGTCAAGTTCTGGCTGGCTATTGATGCCGACGAACAGCTGCGCCGCTTTCGCCAACGTGAAGCCGTGCCCTTCAAACAGTTCAAGATCACGGCCGAGGACTGGCGCAACCGGGCCAGGTGGCCTCTTTATGAAGAGGCCGTCTGCGACATGGTTGAGCGTACCAGCAGCGACATCGCGCCCTGGGTGCTGGTCGAGGCCAACAGCAAGCGCTACGCCCGCATCAAGATCCTTAAGACGCTGTGCCAGCGTATCGCCGCAGCTCTGCGCCAGCAACGCACGCCTGAGGCGCCGGCCCGATGGTCCAGCTGATTGCTTGTCGCCGGAGAAACCGGACCGGGTCAGTCGCGTTCACGGTGGTTTTTGTCCCGCCGCTGGCGCGCGGCGCGTTTTTTCGCCGCCTTTTTGCCCAGTTTGTCCGGTTTGCACAGATGGCCGGCTTTTTTCGACACGGCATCACAGCGCTCGCAGCAAAAACGGCCTTCCTTGCTTTTGTGCTCTGAATGTCCCTTCAGACAGCCTCCCATGGCCCGTCTCCTTTCCTCCCGCTACAGCGGTCCGGCGGCTTTGGCGCGGGTCGACAATTTCCCGCTTGACAGCCGCCGGCCAAATCGCTATTAGTTTGCCCGAAAGAAGTTAGATAGGCAAAATATTCCTTGCGCCTGTTGACTGTTGAAGGGAAATGCGTGGTGACTGCCAGCAATCTGCCAGACGAAGACAAGCCCCTCACTGCGGTGATGGAAGACTACCTGGAGACCATCTTTGATCTCAGTCGCGAGAAGGGCGCTGTGCGCGTGCGTGACATTGCTCGCCGGCTGGCCGTCAAGATGCCCAGCGTGTCAAGCATGCTCAAAACCCTGGGCGAACGGGGTCTGGTGCATTACGAAAAGTACGAGCATGTGCAATTGACCCGCGCCGGTGCCGCTGTCGGCCGCGAGATGCGCCGGCGCCATGAGGCTGTGCGTCGCTTCCTGGTGCAGGTGCTGCAGGTTGAAGCGGTTACCGCTGACGAGGAGGCCTGTCGGGTTGAGCATGCCCTGAGCAGCGATACCCTGAACCGTCTGATCGATTTCATGGCCTTTATCGAGACCTGTCCGCGGACTGGAGCCGACTGGCTGGAGCAGTTTGAGCAGTATCGTCAGCAGGGCAAGCCGGCCCATTGCCCCGTGGGGCGCCCGGTGCAGAAGCACTGATTTTTTTTCCGAAAAAAGTTAGACAGATAAAACAAAAAAAGGAGAGACGAATCCCATGGCGCAGGAGCAGGAGGATCTGCTGGCCTTGCTGGACGCCAGCGCCCGGCGCTTGCAGCAGGGCATTGAACACCACTGTCAACTGACGGCCAGGTTGCAGGTGGTACCGCAGCCCCCGGCCGCTGCTGCCGAATCGGTCGCCGACGCGGCAGCGGGCTGCGTCAGCGGTCGCGAGCAGCTTCTGGAGCAGGCGGTTTACGAGGCGATTGAGGTGCTGGAACAGAGCCGCCGGGCTTTCAAGTCGCGCCAGCTCGAACAGCTGCGCAAGAAGCTGACGCTGGTGCTGTTGCAGCGCAACTAGCAGATCAAAGAAAACATTTCTTAAGCATTTCATACTTTTAGCGCCAGTCTGAGCTGGTGTTGCAACAGGTCGAGGGAACGGTCTTACGGCCCCGTACCGCCCGGCGGTGACGGTGGAAGTGAAGGCGCATCGCGGCCGCACACAGGTGCGGGGCTGCGATGCGCCTTTTTTGTGGCGGCAAGGACCGCCGGTGCGGAGCAATGTGCTCCACGGAGGAAGCCAGTGAAAAAATCTGTGACTCTCGATCAGATCGCACCCGGCGGCAGCTGCCGCATTGTCCGGCTGGTGGCCGGTGATCTGCTGGGCCAGCGGTTGCTGGATCTGGGTGCCTGCCCCGGCATGGCTCTGCGGGTGGTGCGAAATGCGCCACTGAAGGACCCGATGGAGGTTGAGCTCGATGGCTGCTTTGTCAGTCTGCGGCGGGCCGAAGCCCGGCTGGTGGAGGTCGAAAACGCATGAACGCCGCACTTATTGCCCTGGCCGGCCAACCCAACTGTGGCAAGTCGACCCTGTTCAATCTGTTGACCGGAGCCCGCCAGCATGTGGCCAACTATCCCGGGGTCACTGTGGACAAGATGACCGGCTGGCTGCGTTTGCGGGGAGAAACCCTTGAGGTGGTCGATCTGCCCGGAACCTATAGCCTGAGCGCCTTTTCGGCCGAGGAGCGGGTAAGCCGTGATTTCGTTCTGCAGCAGCGGCCGCAGGTGCTGGTCAATGTCATTGATGCCAGCAATCTGCGTCGCAGCCTTTATCTGACGTTGCAGCTGCTGGAGGTAACGCCGGCGTTGTTGGTCAATCTGAACATGATGGATGTCGCCGAACAACGCGGCATAGCACCCGATCCGCAACGCTTGAGTCAGCTGCTCGGTGTGCCGGTGGTGACCAGTTCCTGGCGCAGTGGCCGTGGCAAGGCCGAGCTGTTGCAGGCGGTGCAAGGCCTGATGGGGCAAGACCCGCCGCTGCGCACAGGACCGGTGGATTACGGCCCGCTGGAGGGGTTGATGGCGGAACTGCTGCCGGCACTTGCGCTGTTGCCGCAGGCCGCTAGCGAGGGTTCCTCTGCGGCGTTGCACCGCTATCTGGCGTTGAAATTGCTGGAGGCTGATGAGCCTGTGGCGCGTCAGTTGGGCGCCACGCCGGCCGGTGCCGCGCTGGTGGCCCAGGCCCGGCAGCTGGCGGTTGCGTTCGAAACCGCTCAGGGCTGTTCCGTCGGCGAGCATCTGGCGCACTGCCGCTACCAGCGGGCGCAGCAGCTGGTCGATCTGTGTCAGCTGCGCCAGCCGGCACAGCGCTGTCTGTCCGACCGTGTCGATGACGTGGTTTGCCATCGTCTGATGGGGCCGCTGCTGCTGGTGGCCGTGATCTGGCTGCTGTACTACCTCTCCATTGTTCAGGGTTATCGACTGACCCAGTATACCTGGCCACTGCTGGCCGGCTTGCGCAGCGTTATTGAGGGCTTCCTGCCGGCTCCTGGCTTCGTTGAGGTGCCGCTGACCCGCGCCTTCGTGCTTTGGTTCGTCGACAGCGTCAACGCCCTGCTCAACTACATTCCGGTGTTTTTCATTCTGTTTGGCCTGATCGCGCTGCTGGAAGACAGCGGCTACATGCCGCGCATGGCCTTTATCATGGACCGGCTGCTGCACCGATTCGGCCTGCATGGCCAATCCACGCTGCCGCTGGTGCTTGGCGGCGTCTACGTGGGCGGCTGCGCTGTGCCGGCGGTGATGTCGTGCAAGGGCATTCCCGATGAACGGGCCCGCCTGGCCACCATTCTGACCATTCCGCTGCTCAACTGTCTGGCCAAGGTGCCGCTCTATGTGCTGTTGATCAACATCTATTTCGCCGCCCACAAAGGGGTGGCCATGTTCTTCATTGCCACCATCAGTTTTTTGCTGGTGCTGCCGATTGCCAAGCTGCTCAGTCTGACGGTACTGCGCCATAAGCCGGCAGCGCCCTTTGTCATGGAGATGCCGCCCTACCATCTGCCGACCCTGCGGGCGGTGTTGGGCCGGGCACTGGAGCGGGTCTGGTTGTTCGTGCGCAAGATTACCACCATTGTTGCAGCCGTGGCGGTGGTGCTGTTTGTGCTGTTGCAGTTCCCCGCTCTGGCGCCGGAGCGTCACCAGCATTACCAGGACCGCCAGCAGCAGCTGGAGAAGCGCTTTTATCGCACGCTGGCCGGTACGCCCTACGCCGAGGCCGTGCAGGAGCCGGGCCAGACCCTGGAGCTGGTGCTGCTGGCCGAAGGCTATGCCGCTGACCGTCTGCGGATGGGGGATGCCACCGCCGTGGCCGCTCTCAATGCGGCACTGCGCCAGCAGCAGCCTGTGCTGTTCGATCTGCTGCAACCGGAAAATGCAGCAGCCAAAAAGGCCGCCCGCGCGTTGAAAAAACTGCTGAAGGAACGCAAGGCTCTGTTGCGCGAGCTGCGGGCCGAACAGATCAACAACAGCCTGCTGGGCCAGTTGGGCCAGGCGCTGGAACCGCTCACCGCTGCCGCCGGTTTCAACTGGCGCGTCAACGTCGCCCTGTTAAGTGCCTTTGCCGCCAAGGAAAGCAGTGTCGCTACCCTCGGGGCGCTCTACCTGCCGCAGGAAGACAACGAAACCCTGGAGCAGCGCATGGCCCAGGGGGAGGAAGGGTTTACCGCCCTGCATGCTTTGGCGCTGATGCTGTTCATGGTGCTGTATCCGCCCTGCCTGGCCACGGCCATGGCGGTGAAACTGCAGACCGGCAGCCTGGGCTGGATGCTGTTTTCCCTGGGCTATCCGATGGTGCTGGGTCTGCTGGTGGCCTCGCTGGTGTTCACCGGTGGCAGTCTGCTCGGGTTGTCGGGCCTGCAGGCCATGATGGCCTTTTATCTGCTGGCGCTGCTGATCACCACGGTGGTCGGCCTGATTGGCAGATCTTCTCTGTCCTCTTAACGCAAGGAGAATCTCATGACCGTAAAATCCCTTTCCCTTCTGATCCTGCTTTTGCTGGCGCTGACGGCCGCTACGGCTCTGGCCCATACGCCGCTGTGTTCCTGCTACGACAATGGTGATGGCACCATCACTTGCGAAGGCGGTTTTTCCGATGGCTCGTCGGCTTCAGGGGTGGCGGTTCGGGTCGAGGCCAGCGACGGCACGGTGCTGAAAGCCGGTCGCATGGACGCCGACAGTGAATTCCAGTTCGACAAGCCTGACAGCAGTTACCGGGTGCTGTTTGATGCCGGCCCCGGCCATGTCATCAGCATCGACGGCAGCAGTATTGTTGAATAAAGCCAGTCACCTTTTGCTCATCCCCCTTCAAGGAGAATCCGCATGACCGTAAAACCGTTGTTCTGCAGCCTGAGTCTGGTCCTGCTGCTGTCGGCGACTTCAGCGTTGGCCCATTTCCAGATGATCTACACCCCCGAATCGGCCCTGCCGCAGGCGCAGGAGATTCCGCTTAAACTGGTCTTCACCCACCCGTTTGAAGCCGGCCACACCATGGACATGGGCGTTCCGGAGGCCTTCTTTGTCGTGCGCAAGGGCAAGAAAACCGATCTGCTGACCCAGCTTGAGCCCATGACCTGGCGCAGTCTGACCAACAGCGGCAAGGCCTATCAGACCCAGGTCAAGCTGCGAGGCATGGGTGATAATGTTTTCTGCCTGGTGCCGGCGCCCTATCTGGAGCAGGAAGAAGATTGCTACATCCAGCAAATCAGCAAGCTGATGGTCAACACGGGTGGCTTCCCGACCGACTGGGACGCGCCGGTGGGTCTGCCCGCCGAGATCGTCGCCCTCGATAAGCCCTATGGCCTGTGGACCGGCAATCTGTTTCGCGGCCAGGTGCTACGCAATGGTCAGCCGGTGCCCCATGCCGAGATCGAGGTGGAATATCTCAATCATCAGCCGCAGCTGAGCGACAACGCCTTTGCGCCGGCAGCGGCAGTCGCGGCGCCGCAGGACGCCTTTGTCACCCAGACCATTCGCGCCAACGTCAACGGTGAATTCAGCTATGGCATTCCCCGCGCCGGTTGGTGGGGCTTCTGCGCCCTGGGCGTTGGACCGCAGACCGAATACAACGGCAAGGATTTGTCACAGGATGCCGTGATCTGGGTGCAGGCCCGCGACATGCGCTGATGCTGGTGACCCTGATGGAATACGGGTTTGTGGCGCTGGCAGTGGCCATCGCAATGATTTATCTTTGCCGCTATTTGTCCCGGCAGCTGCGTCCGGGCGGTTGCACTGGCGGTCGTTCCAGCAGTTGCGGTTGTTGTGCCGCGGCCAAAGACTGCGGCCATTCGAACATCAAGGAGGCTTGAAAAATGAAACATCTGGCATTATGTGGTTTGCTGCTGGCGCTGGCGACACCGGCCCTGGCGACGGAGAATCTGTCAAATGTTGCCCTGCAGCAAAAACTGCAGGCGACGGAGGCCCGTCTTGCCGAGATCGAAGCGCGCCTGGCAGAGGCTCCGCCGGCGGCGGCCGACCGCTGGACAGACAATCTGCTGGGGCACTGGAGTGAGCGGATTCAGCTCAGTGGTCTGGTGGAGGTCGAGGCTGGCTACGAGAGGGTCGAGCTGAATGAGGGTGGCAGCGACGAGAGCAGTGATCTGGTGCTGGCCACCGTCGAACTGGGCGTCGAGGTCAGCCTGAACGATTACCTCAGTGGCCATGTGCTGCTGCTGTGGGAAGAAGACGAAACCGAGCCGGTGGATGTCGATGAGGCGGTGATCAGCCTCAATGGTGGCGAACGCCTGCCGTTGTATGTCAATGCCGGCAAGATGTATGTGCCCTTTGGCCGCTTTGAAAGCCATTTTGTCAGCGATCCGCTGACGCTGGAACTGGGCGAAACCAACGAGACGGCGGTGGAGCTGGGTTTTGCCAGCGCCGGTTTTGATCTGAGTCTATCGTTGTTCAATGGCGATGTCGACGAAATCGACGAGAACAATCATATCAACAGTCTGGTGGCCAAGGCCGTGTACAGCCTGCCGGAGGATCGCATCGCCGGTCTGGCCCTGAGCCTGGGGATGTCCTGGATCTCCAATCTGGCGGATAGTGACGCGCTGGAGGAGGAAATCGCCGTGGATGCGCTGGACGACAAGGTGGACGGTTTTGGCGCCTTTGTCAGCCTGGCCGTGGCTGAACGCCTGTTTATGGAGGCCGAGTACCTTGGCGCCCTGCGTTCTTTTGCTGCCGGGGAACTGGCTTTTGATGGTGGCGAAGCGTTGCGGCCGGAAACCTGGAACCTGGAGGTGGGCTATCAGCTGCGCGACGATCTGCAGATGGCGGTCAAGTATGAAGGTGGCAAGGATCTGGCCGATTTCCTGCCGGAGGAGCAGTATGGGGCCGTCGTGGCCTATCAGCTGTTCGAGCCGCTGACCCTGGCGCTGGAATATCTCTACGGCGAATTTGACAACGATGACGAGCGCGATCTGGTAACGGCCCAGCTGGCGCTGGAATTCTGACCAGCCCTCTGTCCGCCATGGCTGGACAGCAAAAAGGCCTCCGTTATGGGGGCCTTTTTGCTGTTCGATCGAACCGCTCCGCTTCAGTGCAGCTGACGCTGTTTTTTCAGCTGCTCCAGCAGGATGCCGCCGGGTTGGCTGTTCTGCTGCGCCTCTGGAATCACCTCGATCAGGTGGATGTCGAAGGTCAGGGCCTTGCCGGCCAGGGGATGGTTGGCGTCGAGGGTCACCTGTTCGTCATTCAGGTCGCTGACCATCACATACAGCAGAGAGCCGTCCTGACGAGTGATTTCAATCTGGGCGCCGATCTGCAGCGCCAGATCGGCGGGTAACTGGGCACGGTCGATCTCTTCGATCAGGTCGGGATTGCTGGCGCCGTAGGCCTGTTCCGGCGGGATGGTCAGGGTTTTGTGCTCGCCTGGTACCATGCCGACAACGGCGGCGTCGAAACCGGCGATCACTTCCTTCTGACCGAGAATGAAGTTCAGCGGTTGCTTGTCCTGGGAGGAATCAAACACCGTACCGTCGGCCAGATAACCGGTGTAATGCACCTTGACGGTATCACCTTTTTTTGCCACAAACATCGCGCTTCCTTTCTGTTGCCAGCGGTTGCAGGAAAATCGGAAATGCCGAGAGTAGAAAGATTCGCGGCGAATGTCAACGTGGCGGCGGTACTGCGCCGCCCTTTTCACGAAAGAGACTGCCATGACCGGAGAACCCCTGAAACAGGCCATTGCCGCCGAGCGCCGGCCGCAGCATGCCTTTATCCGCTGGTCGGACACGGGCGGCGTCTGCTGCGAACTGCTCGATTACTTCATTGCCCGCCGGGCCGACACTACCGAGCTGGCGGCATTCGAGCTGCTTGATATGGAACAGATGTGGCAGCAGCTGCTGAGCCTGGGCGAAACCGGCCTGAGCCGGGCGGTGCGCAAGCAGGTTGAGATTATCGACTGGCAACAGCCGGGTGGCGGTGTGCGCAGCTGCTGTTTTCGCGCCGAGGGTCTGCTGGCGTTGTATGAGGAGATTCAAGCCCGGCGCGGCGCGGCCTGATACGGGGACTTGAGGCTGCGGACCGTTGGTGCTATGTTGCGCGCCGATTGCAGCCATTGTTTCCTCTTATGGTGTCAGCCGCCGGGCAGTGGGTTGGCGCCGGAAGGACGGCCTCATGTATCAACCCGACAGTCTGCCGATAGCCGCTGTGTCCGGCGATCCGATCTTCGATGTGCACCGCTGGCTGCGGCTGTCGCATCATGGTATCCCGATTTACCTGTATCCCGAAGGCCCTCACTGGTTCGTGCCCAGTCGCGGTGGTGATGCCCTGCTGCAGCAGCTGCGGCAGAACCGGCCGGTGAGCCTGACCGCTGAGGCGGTCGGTTTTCTTCAGCGTCTGCCGCAGCCGCCGGTGGCGGCTTACGCTGGACGGGCCGCTTGCCTGCAGCTGGACAGTTTGCAGGAGTTGTGGCTGCACATCACCAACCGCTGCAATTTGCGCTGTCGTCATTGTCTGTTTGCTTCCGCGGCGGACAGCGCCGCCGAACTGCCCTTGGCCCGTCTGTGCCAGCGCATTGACGAGGCCCGGGCGCTGGGCTGCCGGCTGTTCGCCCTGACCGGCGGGGAACCGACGGTCCATCGCGATTTTGTCGCCCTGGTTGACCATGTGCTGGCCGATCCGGCTGCCCATGTGGCGGTGCTGACCAATGGCATGGCGCTGGAGCGCCTGACCTCTCTGGCGGACTGGCCGCGCGACCGGCTGCACTGGCAGATCAGTGTCGATGGCCTTCAGGACCGTCACGATGGCCTGCGCGGTGCCGGCAGTTTTGCCCGTCTGCGCCAGCAGCTTGCCGGCCTGCGGCAGCAGGGCTGGCCGTTTACCCTGTCCATGTGTGTCGAAGCGGACAATCTGGCCGACATGGCGGCGGTGGTGGAGCTGGCGGCCGACTGGGGCGCCGCCAATGTTCATTTCATGTGGTACTTCGTGCGCGGCCGTGGTGGTGCCGAGCGCTTTGCTGATCCTGGCCGGATTGCCGCCGAACTGCGCCGTGCTCTTGCTGTTGCCGAGCGTCGCGGGGTGCGGATCGACAATCTTGACGCGTTGCGGACGCAGCTGTTCGCGCCGCCCGGCACCCGCCACGATGGCAGCGGGGCCGGCTGGCAGGCGTTGGCCATCGGGCCGGATGATCGGCTCTATCCGTCGGCCGCGCTGGTTGATGTCGCCGAACTGGCGACAGATCTCACGGCCGGGCTGGCGGCCGCCTGGCGCGACAGTGCCGCCCTGAACGCCATTCGCCACAGCAGTTGCGCGACTCAGGATTCCCCCTGGCGTTTTCTGCTCGGTGGTGGCGATCTTGACCACAGCTATTTGCATGGTGGCTGTTTCAGCGGCGCCGATCCCTATCTGCCGCTGTATGAGGAGCTGGCGCTTGATCTGCTGGTGGCCAGCGCCAGTCGTCAGCCGGACAGCGAGCGGCCGCTACTGCGGCTGAAGATGGGCGATGTGCTGGAGAGCTGTGGTGCCCATGGCGCTGTGGCGTTGCTGCATTCCAACTGTCTGCTGGCCCTGAGCCAGAACGACAGTCGTACGGTGGTGAAGGATTTCTATGCCGCTGCGGTCGGCGATCGCAAGGAGGAGATTCTCAACCCGGTCTGCTATGACGCTGACCTGATCGACCATATCCCCGAGGCGTTCCGGTTCCGCGGTTACGGCTGTGGCAGTCCGGTGCTGGATGCTGCCATCACGGCGGGCCAGACCGTGCTGGATCTGGGCTGTGGCAGCGGGGTGGAATGTTTTATTGCCGCCCGGCTGACCGGCCGGCAGGGGCGAGTCATCGGTGTCGACATGCTGGCGCCCATGCTTGAGCTGGCCCGCCAGGGCGCGGTTGGTGTCGCCGCCCAGCTCGGTTACGATAACCTGGAGTTCCATCAGGCCTATCTTGAAGCGCTGCCGCTGGCCGACGCCAGTGTCGATCTGATTCTGTCCAACTGTGTACTCAACCTGTCGGCTGACAAACGCTGCCTGTTTGCCGAGATGTGGCGTGTCCTCAAGCCGGGTGGCCGGCTGGTGGTGGCCGATGTCGTGTGCGAGAGTGAGCCTGATGCCGCCATCCGCAACGACGAGCAGCTGCGGGGCGAATGCATTGCCGGTGCCCTGACCCAGAAGGATCTGTTCGGTCTGCTGGCGGAAAGCGGTTTTGTTCACAGTCGCTGTCTCAAACGGTTGCCGTACCGCCAGGTGCGGGGCCATTCCTTTTTTTCGCTGACCTTTGAGGCGCAACGTCCCGCCCTGGCGGAAACGGCTGGCGCGGTGCGGGTTCTCTATCCCGGTCCCTTTGCCAGCATTGGCCTGGAGGATGGCCGGCTGCTGTTTCGCGGCCAGCTGGCCTGGGTGTCACGCCAGCAGGCCGAGGCGGCCGGTGAATTGCTCTATCAGCTGGAAGAGGATGGCGCGGTGGCCAATATCGCCTTCAGCTACAGCTGTAACTGTGCCCTGCCGGCACGCGAAAGCGACACTCAGACGGTGGCGCGGCAGCTCAGCGGTTGCATGCTGTGCGGTGCGCCTCTGCTGTATGCGGCCACCAGCCGGCTGCAGCGTTGCCATTATTGCGGTCGACAGTTCGACAGCAGTGTTTGTTGCGAGCAGGGCCATCATGTCTGTGATGCCTGCCATAATGCCGATGCCCTTGCGGTGATCGCCCATCTGTGTCAGGAGGCCGAGGAAACCGAGCTGCTGCCGTTGTTTTATCGCATTTGCCGCCATCCGGCCATTCCACTGCACGGGCCGCAGTTCCATGCCCTGGTGCCGGCCGTGATACTGGCCTGCTACCGCAATCAGGGCGGCACGGTGTCCGCGGCGCAGATGCACATGGCACTGCAGCGGGGTTCTCAGGTCATGGGCGGCAGTTGTGCCTTCAATGGGGTGTGTGGCGCGGCGGTGGGCGTGGGTATTGCCTTGAGTCTGTTGCTTGAGGCCACACCGCTGACGGCGGTGCCCCGCCAGCAGGCGCAGCAGCTGGTGCAGCAGGTGCTGGCCGAGCTGGCGGCTTTCCGGGCGGCCCGTTGTTGTCAGCGCGATTGTGTGGTGGCGCTGTGCAAGGCGGCGGAGTTGTCGGCGGCGTTGCTGCCGCAGCCGTTGCGGGCAGGGGCGCTGGAGGTTTGTCGTCAGCAGGCGCGGAATCCGGAATGTCTGGGTGCAGGCTGCCCGCTGAGCCCGGCAGCCCTGCGCCGCCAGTCGGGTTTGTCGTTGGTCTAGGGCAGTACCTGGATGAGCTGGTCGCGCCAGCGCACCTGCTGGCCGGCGTGAATCTTGCGGCGCTTGCGCAGCTCGATGGTCGCGTCGACGCTGACCTCGCCGGCGGCGATGCGCTGCTTGGCCTCGCCGCCACTGCCGCACAGACCGGTGACCTTGAGCAGTTGCTGCAGTTCGATTTGGCTGTGACCGGCGAGGGAGAAATCCATGGGGCTGTTCCTGTCGTAAAATAGGGCTGTTGGCGAGTGTGCGGCTCTAACTGCGTACCAGGATCAGGCCGGTCGGCAATGCTTCGCCGAATTGCAGGGTGCGGTCGTTGTCATCAAGGGGCACCAGTCGTTCGACGACGATCAGCTGATGACGGCTGGCGCCGCTGGCGCGCATCTTGTCGAGCAGTTCCGCCCGTAGCGGGGCGCTGATATCCATGTCGCGTTGTTCGGTGCGACGGGCGGCCTGGGCAAACAGGGCGGGAAAGCCTTGCCAGGGGGGCTGGCGCCAGTCAAGGCTGGCGACGCGGCGGAAGAACTGTTCCACCTGCTGGGGATGGACGACGGTTTCCGGTCCGGCATAAAGCGGCAGGCGGGCCAGCAGGCGCCCCAGCGCCCAGAAGTAAGGGGCGTGGTGGCGGGTGCGGTCGCGCAGCAGCTGGCGGCCAAACAGCCGGATCAGCTCGGTTTTTGTGCCGGGCGGCAGCTGTTCCAGAGCGCCGGCCAGATAGACCATCTCGGCGGCCGGCTCGGCCTGGTTGGCCAGGCTGTCGGCCAGGGCAGCGTAGAGCTGCTGCTGGCGGCCGGCGTTGAGCCCGCCGGCGACGCGGCGCCACAGCAGCCAGGCCTGATTTTCGATCCGCTTTTCCTTGCCAAAAGCCAGGCCGAGCTGTTGCAGGCGCCAGAGCTGCTCGATGCGGGCGCTGTCCAGTTCAACCCCGTAGCCTGGCCGCAGGACGAAGCCGGCCAGATAGAGCCAGGCCTGCTCATGGTCGATGCTGCGCGCCTTGCGACTCATGCCTTCGGCCAGTTCCGGCCATAACCGGCGCAGGGTGGCGCTGTTCCAGTCCTCGCGCGGGCCCAGCAGCCGTTCAAGGGCTTTGACCAGCTGCTTCGGGGCCACCTCCGGCAGGGCCGGATTCTTTTTCTTGGCAAACAGGGAACGGATTAAAGGCAGGGCCTGTGACACCGCCGGATCAGCCTCAATGCACCGGCCGGTTGAAGCCGGTGAGTCGCTGGCGTCCTGGCGCAGATTGAAATCGAGGCGCCAGCGGCCGCTGCCATCGTTGGCGACACAGGCAAGCTGCAGCAGGCCCAGTTCGTTGAGGCTGACCTCCAGATGCACCGGCAGCCGGTTGTTGGCTGGTTTGGCGGCGCCGGGCGGCAGCTGGATATGGGTTTGCAGCGGCGGCAGTGGGCGGAATTCGTCGGCATTCCAGGGCAGCAGGGTGCCGGCACGGTCGCTGGTGCGGCGCGGCGCGTAGCAACACTGAAAGCGGACCGGCTGGTTGACCAGCAGGTCAAAGGCCGGTTCGCGCAGCTGCAGGGTGCGGCCGGCCTCCAGCCCCTTGGGCAGAATGCATACCAGGCTGCGATCCTTCTTGCGGGCGCCGCCCAGCACCTCCAGATACAGAGCGTGGGCATAGCCGCCACCGATACGGGCGCCGCTGGTCGGCTGTTCGCCGAGAATCCAGCTGTAGCGCGCCGCGCCCTGCGCCACCGCCAGCGACAGGCTGCGGTTTTCCAGCACCACCGTTGCGGTTTCGGGCTGCCAGCGACTCAGCAGCTGGTGCAGGCGCTGGCGAATGCTGGCCGGAACCAGGGTGCCACCATTGAAGAGCAGCGCGTCGACCCGCTGGCCGGCGATGAACCCCGCCAGATGACGCGACACGGCGCTGTCCTGTGCATAGGGCAGGCCCCATTCCTGCAGCAGTGCCGCCTGCTGTTGCGGCCGGGCATCGGCATCACATAACGGGAAGAAGCCGTCGAGGATCAGCTGCTGGAGTTCGCTGGCGGCGATGCGACAGCTTTGGGTCGAGGCGAACAGGTTGGCGCCGCTGCCACCGAGGGTGACCGGATAACTGCGCTGGGCCTCCGCGCCGCTGGCGTCGAGTAGCCGTTCCTTCAGCTCGCGCGCCTGGCTGAGCAGCTGGTGCCATTGTTTCAGGCGCAACCGTTGGCTGCCGCCGGTCAGGCGCTGCTCCAGCAGGTGAGCCAGGGTCAGGTCGATGTTGTCGCCACCGAGCAGCAGATGCTCGCTTACCGCCAGGCGTTCGAAGCGCAGGCCACCGGCCTGCTGTGGATCGCTGGCCACCCGGAACAGGCTCAGGTCGGTGGTGCCGCCGCCAATGTCGCAGACCAGCACCTGCAAGGCGGCGCCATCGCGCTGCAGCAGCAGATCGCGCAGCTGGGCGAGATGCGTCTCCTGTCCCAGCCAGTGGTAGAAGGCAGCCTGCGGTTCCTCCAGCAGACTGAGGCGCTCCAGCGGATAGCCCGCGAGCGCCGCGGCCTGCAGAGTCAGTTGCTGGGCGGCAGCATCGAAGCTGGCCGGTACGGTCAGAACGATCTGCTGCTGCTCGAAGGCGGCCTCTGGTGTGGCTGTTGCCAGCTGTCGGTTCCAGCAGCGCCGCAGCCAGTCAAGATAGAGAGCGCTGGCCTGCACCGGTGAAAGGCGCTGGTTCTCGCCGATATCGCTCGATTGCCAGGGCAGCAGGGCGCGATTGCGGTCGACGCCGCTGTGGCAGAGCCAGGATTTGGCCGAATGAATCACGCGGCCGGGATGCAGGGACATCTGCTGGCGGGCCAGGGTGCCAACCAGCCAGGGGCTGTCACTGGTCGGCAGCTGGTCTTCGCTGGCGCGGGGCGGTTGCTCCGGCAGGTAGGCAAAGGAAGGCAGGCTGTTGAGCTGGCGGATGCTGGCGGCGCTATCCCACTGGGGCAGCAGCAATAGCTGGCTGCCCTGGCGGGGCTGCTGGCGGTCGACGTAGGCCAGGGCCGTGTTGGTGGTGCCCAGGTCGATACCGATGCAGAAGCGCGGTCGGGCGGTGCTGGTCATGCGGCTGGTCCCCCGTTGGCGCGCAGGTTGATTTCCACCTTCCAGCGCCGCTGGCTGTCGGGCTGGTGCAGCCAGAGTTCCAGGGTGCCTAACTCGGTAATGCGACTGCGCAGTTGCACCGCGACACGCTGCTGCTGTTCCTCGGCTGGCAGGCTCAGTTGCAGGCTGGCGCATTCCTGCAATTCGGCAATGTCCTCCACCGCATCACCGATGGTGTCAGCCGGTCGCTGATTGCTGCTGAAGAAACGGAATTCGACCGGCTGGCCGGTCAGCAGGGCAAATTCGCGACCGTTGAGGGTCTGCTCGCTGCCTTCCTCCATCCCGCGTGGCACGATGCAGACGCCCTTGAGGGGTGGCTTGAAGCCCGGTACGGCCGGCATGGCGGCCTGCAGGCCGATATAGTAGGAACGGGCGGTGCCGGCCTTGATGCGCAGGCCACCAGCGACCCGCTGGCGGGCGTAACTGGCGGCGCCGCGTGCGACCGCCAGGTCGGGGTCTCCGCCGCACAGCAGGCGCAGCGGTCGCTCGGGGCAAAATTGCTGCAGCAGGCCGAACAGGCGCTGTTGCAGGCGGCGGGAGCGAAAGATGCCACCATTGAACAGAACCGCCGTGGGAAACAAAAAGGCCCGGCCGCCCTGTTCAAGGCGCTGATTGCGCACCTGTTCGGCCAGGTCGGCGTGCGCCGTTACTGCCTGGGCGCTGGCGACCAGAAAGGCCGCCAGATGATGGCTGAATACCGGGTCGGCGGCATAATGCAGGCCGACTTCCTGCAGGCCGGCCTGGCCACTGGCATCCGGCTGGCAGTCGATGGCGCAGGGTGCCAGAAAGCCATCAAACACGACCTGTTCGACCAGGGAGCGGGTCAGCGCTACCGTCAGGCTGCGGGCGAACAGGCTGGCGCCGCGACTGGCCAGGGCAATGGGATAGCTTTCCGGCGGCTGGTCGCCGAGCAGGGTTTCCTTGCCGGCGCGGCAGCCCTGCACCAGGGCGAGAAACTGGCTGTGATCAAGCTTCTTGCCCTGGGTTTCAAGCTGGGCCTGCAGGCTGTAGGCCAGCGCCAGATCGAGGTTGTCGCCGCCGAGCAGCAGATGGTCGCCGACGCTGATGCGTTCGAGGGCCAGTTCTCCCTGCCGGGCGGTGACGGCGATCAGGCTGAAGTCGGTGGTGCCGCCGCCGATATCGCAGACCAGAATGACGTCGCCGGGCTGCACCTGCTCACGCCACAGTTCGCCCTGGCTGGTCAGCCAGTGGTAGAAGGCAGCCTGCGGCTCCTCCAACAGCGTCACTTCACCCCAGCCGGCCTCACGCGCCGCCTCGGCGGTCAGCAGCCGGGCGACCTCGTTGAAGGACGCCGGCACTGTCAGGACCACCTCGGCCTGGGCCAGATCGAAGGAAGGCTGCTGCTGGCGCAACTGGTATCGCAGGTTATGCTGCAGATGCCGCAAAAACTGGGTCTGGACCTGGCAGGGGGACAGCAGGCGCTGCGTGAGACGGCTGTTCCACGGCAGGATGGGCTGGCGGGGATCGAGATGGTTGTGGCCAAGCCAGGATTTGGCCGAGGTCACCAGGCGTTCGGGCAGCAGGGCGCCATGTTCGCGGGCGTAAAGTCCGCAGCAGTGTTCGGCTCCGGTCGGCCAGGGCAGCGGCGGCAGCTGGCGTTGTTCGTCCTCGCTGGGCAGGTACAGTGCCGAAGGCAGGGTGTCACGGTCGCCGAGGGCGCGGGCGCTGATCTGCTGGCAGATCGGCAGGGTGCGGGGAGCGGCCGTGTCGGTCAGGTTCGCCAGGGCAACGGACGAATTGGACGTGCCCAGATCGATACCGATGGCGTAACGTTTTGACATGACAACAAATTCCTTGCGCTGAGGGCCGGCCTGAACACCGGCCGTCCCATCAGTCCTGCGGGTCGATTTCGATTTCGGCCGGCGCGATGATGCGCTGCAGGCTCACCAAATCGTTGGTGGCCTCGTTGAGCTGGGGCAAATGACAGCTCTGGGTCTGCCAGCCGCGGTGGATGACCTGGCCCTGGTAGGGACCACGCTCGGGCACCCGGCCGATCAGGCGGTAGCTCTGGCTGTCGTAGCCGTCAGCCAGTTCGATGGGATCGTCTTCATTGCCGTCATGCACCGGCACAATGCGGAAGAAGTCGAACAGAACCTCGCGGCAGCCCTGATGCACGATGCGCGCTGCCGCGCCAACCTGCTCATCGGCATAGGCCGTCATGTCGTCCATGACGAAATCGACCAGCCGGCCCTTTTCCTGCAATCGGCCGAGAAACTGGACCACGGCGGCATCCTGCAACTGGCCGTTATCGACCGTGCGGGCAGCTACCGGTAACTGCGGGCCGGGGGGGGGGCTGGTGGCGACCGTGGCCTGCGGGGCGGGGCGGGCAGCGCCGGCCAGGCGTTGGCGCAGTTGCAGCAGTGTCAGCAGCAGCGTCAGTACCAAGGCGGTGATCTGCAGGACGGGCTGGGCTTCGGCGGGAACCGCGGTATAGAACAGGGTGACCAGAACGGCGAGGTTGATTACAGACAGAACAATCGACATGACATCTCCTGAAACAACGATGTTGCCACCGGTGGCGGCGAAGGATTCCCAGGCGGAATCCTCGGATGCTGACTTGGCGAAAGCTGCCGCGCAGCGGCAGGTAAAAAACAGCAAGGCGTGAGAGTATAACATTCAGCCCGGCGGCTGTCCCCCCTGTTCTGCCGTCTGTTGCCGGCGATTGGCATAAAAAAAGGCCGCCCACAGGGGCGGCCACAAGGAGGAGAAGGCGATCGTTCCGGCGGCCGCGCCTTCGTCGGCCGTTTATGAATCTTATTGCTCGATGATCACTTCCAACGCATTCATGCGGTAGTGGTAGGGCCGGGCGGTATCGATGCCCAGTTCACGCATCAGTTTGGCGATGACCTGAGGTCTTTTGCCGATGATCTTTTTCAGTGGGATGGTAATGGACATGGCGTTTCTCCTTTGCTGCAAGGTACGCCATAAAGATGACAAGAACGGTCGGTTTTGTCAAGAAGAAAAGAGAAGCCGGTGACTTGCGGTGGATTTCAGGTTCTGGCCGCCAGGTGGGCCAGAGCTGGCGGCCGGGCCAGCAGTTGGGCGAAATCCGCCGCTGGTAGAGGCCGGCTGTACAGGTAGCCCTGAAGGGCGTCACATTGGCAACGGCGCAGAAAAGTCAGTTGCGCGTGGGTTTCGACGCCTTCGGCAATGGTGGTCAGGCCCAGGTTCTGGGCGATATCGATGATGCTGGTGACTACCGCTGCGGCGCTGGGATCGCGATCGACATCGCGGATAAAGGAAGCATCGATCTTGAGGCAGTCGACAGGAAAATGGCGCAGGTAGTTCAGGCTGGAGTAGCCGGTGCCAAAGTCATCAAGGCTGAGCTGCAGACCGCAACCTTTCAGCTGCTGCATGGTCTGAACGGCGCCTGCAGGATCGTCCATCACCATGCTTTCGGTCAGTTCCAGCTCCAGACGGCTGGCCGGCAGGGCGCTGTGGCGCAAGGCGGCAGCGACGGCAGTGGGCAGATCGCCGGAGCGGAACTGGCGCGACGACAGGTTGACCGCCATGCCGATGGCCGGCAGCCCCTGCTGCTGCCATTGCATGGCCTGGTTGCAGGCTTCCAGTAGCGCCCAGGCGCCAATGGGAACGATCAGGCCGGTTTCCTCGGCCAGGGGGATGAAGTCGGCCGGCGAAACCAGGCCGCGCTGGGGATGCTGCCAGCGCAGCAGCGCCTCGCAGCCAATGATCCGGCCACGAGCCAGTTCCACCTTGGGCTGGTAGTGCAGCAGCAGTTCCCGGCGTTCGAGGGCATGCCGCAGGTCGTTTTCCAGTTCCAGGATCTTCAGCGCGTGCCGGTTCATCTCGGCGTGATAAAAGGCAAAGCCATTGCCGCGCTGTTTGGCCTGGTACATGGCCAGATCGGCATTGCGCAGCAGGCTGATGCTGTCGCCGCCGTCGGCCGGGAACAGGCTGATGCCGAGGCTGGCGGTGACCGTGACATGGTGGTTTCCAATAATGCATGGCTGACTGATGCGGTGGAGCAGTTGGCCTGCCAGAGATGTCAGGCTGTCGCCGGGGCCCGGATCGTTCAGCACCAGGGCGAATTCATCACCGCCCAGGCGGCAGACGGTGTCCTCAGGTTGCACGCACTGGCGCAGCCGCGCGCCGATCTGGCACAACAGGGCGTCGCCCTGGTTGTGACCGAGGCTGTCGTTGATGAACTGGAAGCGGTCGAGGTCGAGTAGCAGCACGGCCACCCGCTGTTGTCGCTGGGCCTGGGTGCTGATGGCCTGTTCGAGCCGTTCGTGCAAGAGTCTGCGGTTGGCCAGGCCGGTCAGCTCGTCGTGGGTGGCCAGGTGGCGCAGGCGTTCCTCGGATTGCTGTTGCTGTTGCTGGCTCTGTTGCAGATGCAGGACCATGTGTTCGAAGCTGTCGGCCAGCCGTTCCAGCTCCAGGGGCTGTCGCCTCGTGCGGGGCAGCCGCCAGGGGCGGCCATGGCCGAATTCTTCGGCGGCCTGGGCCAAAAGGGCCAACGGCTTGACCAGCAGCTTCAGGCCAAGCTGGCGGGCGCTCAGCAGTGCCAGCAGAGTGACCAGTACCATCAGGCTCAGGCCGTATTGCCACTGACGATTGGCCTGGGCAAGGATGCGCTGCTCGGCGATGCCCACCCAGATCACCAGATGGGGCGCTTCGTCAGACGTCAGCCGCACCGGATGGTAGGCCATCAGGGTGCGACGGCCGTTGGAAGCGATGACACTGACCTGGCCCGCTTCCTGGGCCTGGCCGGCTGCCTGCCAGGTGGTTGGCGCGATCGGTCGGCCTATCGGGTTGGCTGGGTTGGGCGGATGAAAGAAGAGGCGGGTTCCCTGGTGGTCGGTTACCGCCATGAAGGATGCGTCCGGCAACCGGGCCTGTTGCAGCAGGCTGGCGAAGTCACTCAGCCGCAGCACGGCGGTCAGCACCCCGCGGGTCTGTCCCTGGCTGTCGCGCAGGGGCAGGGCGTAGGCAAAAGCCGGTTCGGTACGGCCCAGGCGGGTGAAGAGAAACTCGCCGGCGGCAAAACGGTTGAGACGCAGGGCGTCACGAACATGTTTGCGGTCGGCCAGATAGCGGGTTTCCAGGGGGCGGGCTGCCGCCAGCACCCGCCCGCCCTTGTCGCACAGAGCGATATTGAGCAGAGCGGGGGTCTGCTTGACGACGGCTTGAAACAGGCGACTGCAGTTGGTGGCATTCTGCTGCTGTACCGCCGGGGTCAGGGCCAGGGTCTGCAGGGTCTGGCGTGCTGCCTTGATGGTGCCCAGCTGGCTTTCGACCAGGCTGCCGGCCAGGATGCGCAGCTGATTCTGGGCCTGGGCGATGGCCTCGTCACGTTGCCGCAGGCCGCCGTGAACGATCAGGGCCAGGGCGGGCAGCACGGCGACGAGGGTCAGCAGTGCCAGGTAACTGCGGATGGAGGCGCGACGGGGCGACATCGGTGAGATCCTCGCCGGCGCCGGCTCAGGACGGCTCCGCCGGCGGTTCGGCCGCTGGCTCTGGCGGGTGGCTGTCGCTTACCAGAGTCTCGGCCTGGCCGGGATCGCCGCGCAGATTCAGTCCCCAGACATCCTCCAGCAGCACGACGACAAAGGCCGCCACCGGCAGGGCAACGATCATGCCGCCGATGCCGAACAGGGCGCCGCCGGCCATCAGGGCGAAGATCACACCGGCCGGATGCAGGCCGATGGAGGCGCCCACCAGGCGGGGGGTGACAATGTTGCCCTCGATGCTCTGCACCAGGACAAAGCCACCCAGCACCAGCAGGGGGTGCAGTAAATCGCCGTGTTGCATCAGGGCCAGAATCAGTGCGGTGCCCAGGCCGATGACCAGGCCGAGATAGGGCACGATGCCGAGCAGGCCGGCCACCAGACCGAGGGTAAGGGCGGGCGAGACATCGCACAGGCTCAGCACCAGGCTGTAGCCACAGGCCAGAAAGGCGGCCACCAGTAGCTGGCCACGGAAGTAGCGGGCAACGATACGGTTGAAATGCAGGTAGTAGGGGCGCAGATCGTAGCGCGAGCGCTGTTTGACATTGATCAGCACCCGCTCTACGATGCGGTCGAAATCGCGCAGAAAATAAAATACCAGTACCGGAATCAGCGCCAGTTCCAGCATCAGATTGCTCAGGGCGCCGAGCTGACGCGACAGCTGGGTCAACAGCTGTTGCCCCAGGGACGACAGGGCGCCGATCCGTTCGACCAGCAGGCCCAGCAGAAATTGGCGGTCAAGCTGAACGCCGGCCAGGGCTGCCAGCCGGGTCAGCTGTTGTTGCGCCCAGTCGGCATAGGCTGGTGTGGCTTGAGCCAGCTGGGCCAGTTCCACCAAAACGCGCGGGAGCACCAGCCACAGCAACAGGCTGCCGAGCAATGAGAAGGTGGCAAAAATCATCACCACGGCCAGGTTGCGCCCCAGCCCGCGCCGCTCCAGCAGGTCGGCCAGCGGATCGAGCACATAGGCGATCAAAAAGGCGATGCCGAACAGGGTCAGCACGGCCTGCAGGCGGTTGCCGATGAGGAGCAGCAGCGCCAGCAGTGTCAGCAGACTGATCAGACGGCGGTCAAGGGAGAGATAAAAGCGGCGGGAGCGCGGTAGCGGTGAAGGCATGCGGATCTCCTTGTGCGGTTTGGCCTGCAGGGTAACAGAAAGATGACGCTGTTCCAATGCGTTTTGGCGGTTTTGCTGAGGGGGTGGCCGCCGATTCTGCTCGACAGGTGCTCGGCTGGATTCTATTATGCAAGTTTCATTTTATTGCCGGGAGCCTGGGCGAGCGGGGGTGTGACCGTTCGTCAGCAGGCCGGCAACCGGACGCGAAACGGGAAATGCCGATGCGATGGATCGCCCGACTGGGTGCGGAAACCCTGCGCCTGCTGGAAGTCTCCGGCCGATATGGCCTGTTCCTGCTCAACAGCCTCTGGTGCGTGGCCACGCCACCCTACCGGGTGGCGGCGGCTGTGCGCCAGATCCGCTTTATCGGCGCCCATTCGTTGTTTGTCATCCTGTTCACCGGCCTGTTCACCGGTATGGTGCTGGGGTTGCAGGGCTATTATACCCTCACCAAATTCGGTTCCATCGGTTTTCTCGGTGCGGCGGTGGCCTTGAGCCTGGTGCGCGAACTGGGTCCGGTGTTGACAGCCCTGATGGTGATCGGCCGGGCCGGTTCGGCCATCTGCGCCGAGGTGGGCATTATGCGCAATTCCGAACAGATTGATGCCTTGGAATGCATGGCCATCGATCCGTACCGTTTTCTGATTGAACCGAAGGTGGCGGCGGCGGTGCTGGTGGTGCCATTGCTGACCTGCATTTTCGATGTGGTCGGTATCTTCGGCGGCTATCTGGTGGGCGTGCATCTGTTCGATGTCAGTTCCGGTTCCTATTTCCAGGGCATGTACAGCGCGGTGGATTGGCTCGATGTGCGCATGGGGCTGGTCAAGTCGTTGCTGTTCGCCGTGTTGCTGGTATGGATCTGCAGTGCCAAGGGCTTTTTTCTCCATCTCGAACGCGATGGCGGTTTTGGTGCCGAGGGTGTCAGCCGGGCGACCACCAGCGCTGTGGTTCTGTCCTCGGTGTCGGTGCTGGTGTGGGATTATCTGGTCAGTGCGGTGATGCTGTGAGGGAGGCAGGTTGATGAGCACGACGGACGAGGTGGTCATTGCCCTGACGGCGGTGGAGAAATCCTTTGGCAGTCAGAAGGTGCTCGACGGTGTGTCACTGCAGGTGCGCGCCGGCACCACCACGGTGATTGTTGGCGGCAGCGGCCAGGGCAAAAGTGTGATTCTCAAACACATGCTGGGGCTGCTCCAGCCTGATGCTGGCCGGGTTGAGGTGTTTGGCGAGGATCTGGCCCGCTGCGACCGGCGCACCCTGCAACGTATTCGCGGCGCTTTCGGGGTGCTGTTTCAGAATGTGGCCTTGTTTGATTCCATGAGCGTTTACGACAACGTGGCCTTGCCGCTGCGTGAACGCACGGGCGAGAGTGAGACGGCTATCCGGCAGCGGGTGCGTGACAAGCTGGCGCTGATGGGTCTTGAAGGCCAGGAACAGAAATTTCCGGCCCAGCTCAGCGGCGGCATGAAAAAACGCGTTGGTCTGGCGCGGGCGCTGGTGCTGGATCCGAAGGTGGTGTTTTTCGACGAGCCGACCACGGGGCTCGATGTCAGCCGCAGCAACGAGATGTACCGGCTGTTCTTTGAAACCCAGAAGCAGCTCAATTATACGGCGGTGATCGTCAGCCACGATGTGCCTAAAATCTTTAAATTGTCCGATTATGTTGCCCTGATGGCCGAAGGTCGGTTGCAGGGCTGCCTGTCGCCGGAAGCTTTCCAATTGTCGGATAACCCGCTGATCCGTGCCTTTGTGCGCGAGACCATGGGGCCGATCTACAGCAGTGAAACGGAGGAAGTGCCACGCCATGAAACGCTATCATCTTGAACTGGTTGTCGGGCTGTTCATGCTGCTGGGCTTCGCCAGTTTTGCCTATGTGTCGATCAAACTGGGCGATATCGACCTGTTTGCCAACGATCATTACCGGGTCAGCGCCCGCTTTGGTTCCATTGCCGGGCTGAAACTGGGCGCGACCGTGCAGATTGCCGGCGTCGATGTCGGCCGGGTCGCCGAAATTCGTCTGCATCCGGAAACCTATGAGGCGCAGGTGACGCTCGAATTGCAGCGCGACGTGGTGCTGCAGGAGGACTGTATTGCCTCGGTGCGCACCGCCGGCATCATTGGGGATCGCTACATTAGTATTCTACCGGGTGGTTCTCCTGTGCTGATCGAGGCGGGAGGCGAGATTTTCGAGACGGAATCGGCCATCAGCATGGAAGAGCTGGTCAGTAAATACATCTTCGAGAAATAGGGGGCAGGCATGGAGCCGAGGCTGCTGCGCCGACTGGCATCGTTGTTGCTTTCGGGATTGCTCGTAAGTCTGTTGGCCACGGCTGGCGCGATGCCGGTGCTGGCGGCTGTCGCACCATCGGCGGTCGCCGGGACGCTGAGTGGTCCGGGGGAGGACGATTTCATTGCAGACGATCCCTTTGCCGAGGATCTCTACAATGGGGAATTGGATGACGCAATTCTGGCCGATCCCCTCGAACCGGTCAATCGGGCGCTGTTCTGGTTTAATGACAAAAGCTACTTCTATCTGATCAAGCCGGTGGCGCGGGGCTTTCGGTTGGTGCCCGAGCCGCTGCGCAGCGGTGTCGACCGCATGTTTGACAATCTCAAGGCGCCGTTGCGGGCGGTGAGTTGTCTGCTGCAATGGCGCTGGCGTCAGACCGGCGTTGAGCTGACGCGTCTGCTGGTCAATTCCACCTGCGGGCTGGCCGGGTTTTACGATCCCGCCCTTAACTGGTGGGATCTGCGCAAGCAGGACGAGGATTTTGGCCAGGTGCTGGGGCATTACGGTGTCGGCGGTGGCTGCTATCTGGTGTTGCCCCTGCTTGGACCTTCAACCTTGCGCGATGGCCTGGCCCTGCTGCCGCAGAGCTATGCCGATCCGTTGTACTGGATGCTGCACCGCGATGGTCTGCTGGGTTGTCGTGCCGGTGCCCTGGTGAACAGCCTGTCACTGGATGCGGATACCTATGAAAGTCTGGTACGCGAGCAGATCGATCCCTATCTGTTCCTGCGTGACGCCTATCTGCAGCGGCGGGCAGCGCAGGTGCGCGACTAACAAGGCTTCAAAAACGAACTGTTCATCCAGTGCCTCGCGCTATTAATGCGCGATTTGTCGTGTTATAAAATCATTTTTGTTTGAGGGAGCTCATGTCGTTCACCCTGTGTACATCCCGCTTGCTGGCCGTTACCACGTTGCTGGCCTCACTGCTTGTTGCTTTGCCGCCGATGCCCGTTCAGGCAGCTGGTCTGCCGGCGGAGGAACCGACGGCGGTCATTCGTCAGACGGTGGATGGAATTCTGGAACAGCTGCGCACCTTGCCTGACGCCCAGAGCCGGCGTGATCGAATCAGTGCTCTGGTGCGTGGTCAGTTCAGCTTTGAGTTGATGGCCCAGGGGGCCATGGGGCCCTACTGGCATCAGGCCAGCGCCCAGCAGCGTTCAACCTTTGTTGCTCTGTTCACCGAGCTGCTGGAGGCGACCTACATGGGTCGGATCACCGCCTATACCAATGAACAGGTGCGTTATGGCCAGCAGCAGGTGCGCCAGAACCGCGCTCTGGTGGAGACCTACATTCAGAGCGGCAATACGGAAATCCCGATCTTCTACAAGCTGCTGCCCCATCAGGATCGCTGGCAGGTCTACGATGTGGTCATCGAGGAGGTCAGCCTGGTGCGCACCTACCGCAGCAGCTACACCGATATTCTGCGCCGGCGCGGCATTCCCGGCCTGTTGCAGGAGATGGAGCAGAAGCTGGAACAACTGCGTGCCGAAACGCCGCCGGCGGTGGAAGAACGCGCATGATGGCTGCCGACGAACAGTGCCTGCAGATTAAGCGTGCCTTTCGCTTCTTTCATTTTCTCGAAGAGGCCGATTGCATGCAGTTGGCGGAATATTTTGAATGCCGCTGTCTGGCGGCAGGGGAAGAACTCTGGCGAGAGGGTGAACGCAGCCATTATGTCGCCTTTATCGTCACCGGTCGCATCGAAACCCAGAAGGAGACGGCCTTCCGCGGCAAACAGGTCGTGGTCGGGGTGTATGGCCAGGAGTCGCTGGTTGGTATCGTCAGCATTCTTACCGACGAACCGCGGCCGGTGACAGCCAAGGCGCTCGAAGCCTGTCAGCTGCTGTTGTTGTCCCGCGCGGCCTTTGATCGCATCAATCGTGAAGAGCCGCAGCTGGGCAACCGTCTGCTGAAGGGCATGCTGTTCTGTTTGTCGATGCGGCTCAAGCAGTCCTACGAACGGCTGGCGGCAATTTTCTAGCCGGCTACTGGCAAACAGCCGCCGCACTCCGACAGGGGGTGTTAAGGCTTTTTCTTGACGTCGCTTGAACTTGTCGACCAAGCCACATCCATCAACCCGCCGCGGCGTGAACTGCCCGGCGGGTTTTTTGTGGCCAGGAACAGGCTGTTTAACAACAGTCTGTTTGTGGTCAGAAGGAAATCGCACTTCTCGGCGGGTGTCGTTGAAAAGGCCCTGGACGAGACATTTTAAGAGACGACTGTCAACGGGGTTTTGGGCTGAATATCTGCAGGTCAAGACCTTGCTGCTTGGCCTGGTACATGGCGCAATCCGCGTGATTGAGCAGCTGGTCGATGGTCTGGCTGGTTCTGGGGTAGATGCTGATGCCGATGCTGCAGCTGATGCTATTTTGCAGGCAGGGCAGAGTGAAGGGCTGGCGCAGCTGGGCGATCAGCTTGTCGGTGATGCTGTCAAAGGGGGTATGTGGATCGATGTCCTGCAATAAAGCGACGAACTCGTCGCCACCCAGTCGTGCGACCGTATCGCTGGCGCGGACGCAGGCGCCGGGCCACCTCACACAGCACGCAATCGCCGGCGTCATGGCCGAAGCGGTCATTGATCTGCTTGAAGCGGTCGACATCGAGATAGCACAGGACCACCTGGCTGCCGTTGCGATTCGCCTTGCGCAGGGCCTGCTCCAGACGGTCGCGCAACAGCAGGCGGTTGGGCAGGCCGGTGAGCGGGTCGTGATGGGCCAGGTGGCGTAATTGATCCTCGGTGGCCTTGCGGCTGGAGATGTCGTGCAACACGCATTGCAGCAGGCTGTGTGCCCCTAGCGGGACACGGCTGCAGGACACATCCACCGGCAGCAGCCGGCCATCGCGGCAGCGCAGCTGCAGGTCATGGTGCAGGCCGTTAGCGCAAGGATCGAGTTCTGCGGTCGAACCGATGATCAGCTGGTCGCGCTGCAGGCGCTGCAGTTCTTCGGCACTGTAGCCACTTAGATCGCTGGCCCGTTGGTTGCAAGTGGTCAGCCGCTGGCCGGACTCGTCAAAGATGAAGATGGCGTCGCTGGAATGCTGCATCAGGGCCCGATAAAGGGCTTCCGATTGTTGCAGCTGCTGGCACAGGTCGTAGATCTGTTCCTCGGCCTGGCGTTGCGGATGGATGTCGCTGCTCAGACCCACCAGTTGCACGGCTTCATCGCCGCCATCCTGTAGACGGCAGGCCTGCAGGCGGATCCAGCGATAGCTGCCATTTTGCTGCAGCAGGCGCAGTTCGCACCAGAACTCCTCATGCCGGCCACGCCAGCGCTGGTACAACAGGGGACGATCCTGAGCGTGCAGCAGACGCAGTAGGGTGCGGATGCCCAGGGCTGGTGGTAGCGGGATATCGGTCAGGCGTTGCAGCCATAGGGGGCAGCAGTGCAGCCGATGTTGGCGGCTGTCCCAGTGCCAGGCGCCGAAATGCTGCTGCAGAATCTGCTGGTAATGGTGGTCTGGCAGCAGTGGCGCGGACGACATTGGCATGGGAAGCCCCAGATAGGTTTTTATTTAAATAATACATATTATATAAATTAACGATTTTATTTCCAGGCTAGATATAGCAAAACAGCGCGGCCAGGTAAAGGCCGCGCTGCGTTTTTTTGCGCAAAAGTGACACCTCGGCAGGATCGGGCAGAAAAATCCTGCCGGAGGGGTTTGCCGCCTAGAGGCCGGTTTGACCGGCCAGCTGTTGCAGCTTGCTGTCGATATTGTTGGTCATCCAGCTGGCATCCCACCACTCAATGGGGTTGATCGGTAGCCCGCCGATCATCATTTCGTAATGCAGATGATCGCCACCGGCCAGGCCGGTGGCGCCGGTGGTGCCGACGATCTGGCCCCGGGCGACGCTCTGGCCGGGCTGTACATCCATGCGGGTAAGATGGGCGTAGAGACTGTGCAGGCCCAGGCCGTGATCAACCAGCACGCAGTTGCCGTAGATGCCGAGGTAGTCGGCAAAAACGACCCGGCCACTGTTGGCTACCGGTACCTCGGCCTGGGCAGTGGAGGCCAAGTCAATGCCCATGTGGGTTTGCTGGTCGATTTTCTGGCCCTGGTACAGATAGGAGCGCACATCACCGAAGGTGGCGCGGGTGGCGGCGTTGGGCTGGCGCAGAAAGGGCCCCTGCCACAGGGGTTGGCTGCTGCTGTTGCCGCACAGCTCGATCAGACGCTGGCGGTTGGCCGGTCGCAATTCGCGGTTGACGCGCAGGAACAGGTCGAGATCGGTGGCGGCATCGGGAAACTGCTGGCGGAACTGGGGCATGACCTGCTGCAGAAAGCCGTCGCTGATGCCGATCTGGTCCTGGGCAAAGGTGCGCCGGTTGATGTGGTAATAGAAGCCGCCGTTGCCGGTATTGCCGGCCCGGTCCTTGGCGACCAGGCGGGGCACGCTGTCACGGGCGGCATCGTGGGGATAGCTGAACAGGCACAGATAGTCACCCGAAGGTTGTTGAAAGGCGGGAAAAAAGCGCTCGCCGATCTGCAGACCGCAATCGCTCACCGGTTCCGAGGCGCGGAACAGCAGCAGGCCGCTACCGCCCTGGGTGAGATTGTGGGAGCGGCTCAGTACCGTCAGCTGTGGTGGCCGGTTGTCCAGCTCGAAGGAGAACAGCTGCTGTGTCTGGTTGCCGCCGCCGAAGGGGTAGGGCGCGGCATCGCCGGTCTCGACCAGCAGAGTCAGGCTGCCGTCCTGCAGCATGGGGTCGAGCTGTAGCGGCTGATCGAGGCTGGCCGGGGCATTGCTCCAGCGTTGGTCGAACAGGACGAACTGTTGCTGGCCTTGCTGGGCCGTTACCCGCAGCCAGCGCAGGCCGGCACCCGGATCCTGTACCTGCAGCTGCAGGCCGTTGGCGCTGCGCAGGGGGCCACCGGCCGGGGTCAGGGCGATGTCAGGGGGCTGCATGTCGCGCAGATAAAAAAACAGTGCCGCGGCCAGCAGCAGGATCAGGGGAACTACGAGCAGACGAGAGGACTTTTTCACGGCACACCTGTCACAAGAAAACGGATTCGGGGGATTCCGCCGCGCACAAGCGAGGACGGCAGGGAGTTGACGGGCCGACTCTAGCAGATTTGGCCGCTGGCGGCAATTTGGCCGCTGTCAGCGCCGGCCGGTTTGGCATTTGGCGCTGGCTGGCTTTTGGCGTATAGTGTCCATCTTCATCTGCGTCAGGTCAAGGAGGCAGCGTGGCGTTTAATACCGGACAGACCTTTAAAGACATGCAGGCGGCGGCCCGGCTGGCGGCAGCCCCTCACTGGGACGAGCTGGCGGCGGCTTTTGATGGCTGGCTGGATCAGCAGCGCGATAACCTGCGCGAAATCGCTGCTGACTGGATACGCGACGGACTCAGTGACAAGGTGCTCGATGATCGGCTTGAGGCGTTGCAGCAGCAGCTTGTTGGTCAGCTGCAGCAGGGTGGCGCGGCCGATGGGCCCCTGTGCGACCGCGTGGCTCAGGCGGCGCTGACCTGTTTCTGGGATGCCCTGATGAAGGGGCTTTAGCCGAATGTTGAAAAAGGCCCATCCGGGGCTTTTTCAACGACGCAAGCCGAAAATGCGATTTCCGTCTTGCTCACAAAATCAATTTCATTGCGGAGCAATGAATTGATTTTGGTCGCCCGTCCATGGGCTCTACAGGCTCAAAAGCCTGTTAGCTGTTTTCAGGGGCCAGTGGCGGTGGCGTCCGGCTTTTGTTGCAGCCGGCGCAGTCGCAGCAGCCAGTCTGCCGGACTGCCGCTGGTGGGCAGCTGCAGCAGGGTTAGAAACTCGGGTACGGCATCAAGGGGGGAGCCGGGGAGGCTTTCCGGCCGGTTCAGGCGGCGCAGCAGCTGCCAGCTTTTCAGGCCGTCGAACCATTGATGAAAGGCACGCAGTCGCGCATGGCCGTCGCGATGGTTGCGTTGCAGGCCCGGCCAGATCCGCTTAATCTCCTGTTCCTGCAAAAATGTGGCCAGCTCTGGCGCGAGGGCCGCCGCCTGGTCGAGAACCGTGGCGGGGTCTTGCGCCAGCGCCTGGGGAGCCAGCTGTAACCACTGGCGCAAAACGGCGTAGCTGGCCAGAGGCAGAACGGTGCAGGCCGGTTGGCCGCTGGCCAGGCTCTGCTGCAGGGCCTGGCCGGTGCCGAAGGGGGTGCGGTTCGACAAGCGTGCGGCCGGATAGACCCGGCAACGCTTCAGCTGCTGCAGAGCGTACTGTTTGGCCAGCTGCTGCATAAAGTAGAAGTCTTCGCCGGCCCGGCGTCGGTTCATGCCACCAACGGCGACATAGGCACGGGCGCGGCTGACCATGGTACTGCCGATGCTGTGATGGGCATAGGGCGAGGTGGCCCATTGCAGGCCGGCGACATGGCAGCGCAGGTAGAGTTCGTAGGCACAGATGGCCTGGCGCTGGGCCGGGTCGGTTGGCCAGGGGTGGGCGTAAGCCAGCACACCGGCGTCGAAATCCGGTCGCTGCCAGGCGCGCCCCAGCTCGCGGAAGTAGCTGGCGGCGACCTGGCAGTCGGCGTCGAGATGTACCAGCAGGGCTTCGGCCGGCAGATAGGGCAGCAGCAGGTCGCAGGCGATCTTGCGGGCGGTGCCGACCCCGGCGCTGGCGGCCGGCAGGGCGCGGCCGGGGCTGCTGGCATCGATCCAGACCAGACGCAGACCACTGGTCGGGCCGAGCTGATGCAGCTGGTGCAGATCCCGCTGATTCTGCGCGACCAGCGCGCCGTCGGTGTTATTGGCGTTGTTGATGATGACCGTCACCAGAAAACGCTGGCGGTCGCTGGCCGGGTTGCGGGCCAGAGACTCCAGACAGCGCCAGAGTTCGTCACCCTCGGCCAGCGCCGGAATGACAATGGCGCCGCACAAATCGCTGGTAGCGTCGATGGCGCCTTCCAGCTGCCAGGGGCCGGCCAGGCAACGGCGGGTGCCATAACGGGTGTCATAACGGGCCATGGAACCAGCGCTGCGTTCGTCCGTCTGACGGGCACCGAGATTCGGCTTTGGGGTCATGGCCGATGGTCCGTGGTGACCAGATCGAGCGCCCGCAGCTTTTGGTGCAATTGAGCGAAGGGATCGGCTTGGCCGTCGAGCCAGTGAATGACCAGCCCCTGCCGCTCCATGCGGCGAAACCAGGTATCCTGCCGTTTGGCGAACTGGCCGATGGCCTGGCTGAGCTGCTGGCACAGCTCGGCAAAATCCAGCTGACCCTGCAGATGCTGGGCGACGAAGCGATATTCCAGACCGAAGAATTCCAGGGTCTGCCAGCTGACACCCTGGCGCTGTAGCCGGGCCACCTCGTCGATCAGGCCGTCGGCCAGACGCTGGTGCAGGCGCTGGGCGATACGCTGGCGCAACAGCGGCCGGGGCCAGCGCAGGCCGAAAACCAGCGCGTGTGGCGGCTCAACCGGCAGCGTTTCGGCCTGCTGTTCGGCCGTGGCAATCTCAATGGCGCGAATCAGGCGGGCGCGCTCGGTCAGGTCGGTCTGATTGTGCAGCTGCGGCCGCAGAGAGCGCAAGTGTTGGCGCAGCTGAGCCAGGTCGAGGACATCGAGTTGGCGCCGCAGTTCGGTATCGGGTGGAGCTTCGGTCAGCTGGTAACCCTGAACGATAGCCGAAAGATACAGGCCGCTGCCGCCGCACAGAATCGGCCAGCGGCCGCGCCGGCGGATGTCGGCGATGACCGGCCGCGCCCGCTGGACATAATCGAACAGGCTGAATGGCTCGGTGGGTTCCACCAGATCGATCAGGTGGTAGGGAATGCTGCCGTATTCGGCCAGATCCTTGCCGCTACCGAGATCCATGCCGCGAAAAACCTGGCGCGAATCGGCTGAAACGATTTCACCGTCAAGGGCTTCGGCCAGTTGCACGGCCAGGCGCGTCTTGCCCGAGGCGGTGGCGCCGAGCAGTACCAGTAGATCGTAAGGAGGCAGGCTGAGGTCGTGGGGGGCTGGGGTTGTCATGACCGGCACTATAGACCAGATGTTTGCCGGTCCGCAACGGCCCGATGTCAAAGGCGCTTTTCAAGCGCGAGTGGATTTGCTAACGTGCCGCCCGACGGCCGGGCCGCCTTTTGAAAAATCGACGAACCATCCTGATTGCTTTCACAATGCAGCAGCTGGCGTGTATTCGCGCCGCCATCAATCCTGAAGGGAAACGGTTATCGCATGACAGAACCGGTCATCCTGCCCCGCACCGAGCACGATTTGTCCCGCCGGCGGATCGACGAAAACAGCCTTAAGGTGCTCTACCGTCTACAGCAGCACGGTTACAAGGCCTATCTGGTGGGTGGCGGCGTGCGCGATCTGCTGCTGGGGCGTCAGCCGAAGGATTTCGATATTGGTACCGACGCCACGCCGGAGCAGATTCGCAAGCTGTTCCGCAACTGCCGTCTGATTGGCCGCCGTTTTCGGCTGGCCCATATCCTGTTTGGTGACAACGAGCGCATCGAGGTGGCCACCTTTCGGCGCAAGCCGCTGGACGCCGAGGTGCCGGACGACGACCCCTTTTTCTGTGAAAACCAGTTTGGCACGCCCGAGCAGGACGCCTTCCGCCGCGATTTCACTATCAACGCGCTGTTTTACAATATTGAGGATTTTTCCATCATCGATTATGTCGGCGGGCTGGAGGATCTGCGCCTGGGCCGTATCCGCGTGATCGGTGATGCCGACGAGCGTTTTGTCGAGGATCCCGTGCGGATGCTGCGGGCGCTGGAGTTTGCCGCCCGCCTTGGCTTCGAGCTGGACGACGCCATTGCGCCGGCCATTGGCCGGCGGGCCGCCGGGATTGCACTGGCGGCGCCGGCCCGGCTGCGCGAGGAGGTGCTGGAACTGTTCCGCCACAAGGTGGCTGGCAAGGTGCTGCAGAAGGCGGACCGGTATGGCCTGCTGGCCGATCTGCTACCTGATCTGCAACCCAGCCGCGAACTGTTCGATCTGTTGCGGCAGGTCGATGTGCGCACTGCCAGTGGCGCCGCCATTGACGAATCCCTGGCGCTGGCCGCTCTCTATCTGCCGGCATTTCGCCAGCGGCTGGTTGAAGGGTCTCTGGCCGAGGTGTTCAAGCAGGCCAATGCGCTGTTGGTGCCCCACTGCCAGCGCTATTCCATTGCTTGTGGTATCCGCCATCAGGCGCGGGAACTGCTGGTCGGTTTTTACCGTTTCACCCGTGGTCGCGGGCATCGGGGGGAGCAGCGGTTTTTGCGGCATCCTGCGGCGGCGCAGGCCTTTGTGCTGTTTCAGCTGTGGTGGGAGGCCAGTCGGCAGGAAGGCGAGTTGCTGGAAAGCTGGCGTCGTGCCCTGGCCGGCGAGGAAGCCCCTGCTGCCAAGGTGGGCGCTCCCGGCCGGCGCCGGCCGCGCCGCCGGGGTGGCCGGCGCCGGAGCAAGAAAACGGCTGCGCCGGCGCCGGAGTAGCTGATAGCGGGTTCAGACGCTGGGACCAGTGAAGCTGGCGAAGCGCAGCAGGTAGTGATCGGGGTCATAAAACCAGAGTTCGGTGAAGCCGTGTTCGTCGTCACTGAGTTCGTACAGCAGTGGCCAGTGCTGGCGTTGCAGGCTGCGGCGCAGAGGAACGAGATCGGCACGGTTGAAGTCGAGGGCCAGACCCACGCCGCGCTGATGGCGTTGCAGATGGCTGAAGGCGGCTGGATGGCGCGCCTCCAGGGCCGCTGCCGGGCGCAGCAGCAGGTGGGCGCCGTCCTGGCGGATGAGCAGGCCGGCGCAGCTTGTGGCCGGGGCGTTGTCGTCGAGGTAAAGCCGTTCTACCGGCAGATCAAGGAACTGGCGGTAGAAGATTTCGCTGCGGCTGAGGTCGTCTACCGCCAGAGTCAGGGTCAGGGCCATGAAGGAAATCCTTTGCATGAAAAGGGCCGGCGAACCATTATGGCAGCAGGCCTGGATCGGGCTGGGCAGTAACCAGGGTGACCGGCTGGCGCTAGTGCGCCTTGGCCGGGCTGAACTGGCGGCGACTGAGGGTGTACGGCTGGAAGCCAGTTCGGCGCTGTACTGCACGGCGCCGGTGGGTGGACCGGCCGGTCAGGCCGATTTCTACAATGCGGTGGTGCAGTTGGCAACCTGCCTGTCACCCCTTGAGCTGTTACGCCGGTGTCTGGCCATCGAACAGCGGGCCGGTCGTAAGCGTTTGCAGCACTGGGGGCCACGCACCCTCGATCTTGATCTGCTGCTTTATGATACGACCTGTATCACCACGGCCGAGCTCTGTCTGCCGCATCCCCGGCTGCACCAACGTGCCTTCGTTTTGCGGCCGCTGTGCGATCTGGTGCCGCGCCAGCGCCATCCCGGCCTGGGCCGGTCGCTGGCCGAGCTGCTGGCGGCCTTGCCAGCAGGGCCGGCGGTGGTACGCCTGCGTAGCGACTGGTAATTCGTTCTGCCCGCCTGTTCTGCCGCGGGTTTTTTTGCTTTTGCCCGTCCGGGCACAACCAGGGAGAAAACAGCATGGAATTTTTTATCGATACCGCCATTGTTGACGAAATCCGCCAGGCCAGCGCTCTCGGCCTGGTGGACGGCGTGACCACCAATCCGTCGTTGATCGCCAAGAGCGGCCGCGATTTCAAAGAGGTGATCCGGGAAATCGCCAGCATTGTCAACGGCCCGATCTCGGCCGAGGTCATTGCGCTGGATGCCGAGGGCATGCTGGCCGAAGGCCGCGAGCTGGCCGCCATTCATCCGAATATCGTTATCAAGGTGCCCATGACCGAGGAGGGTCTTAAGGCGGTGCGCCAGTTCAGCGCCGAGGGCATCCGCACCAATGTGACATTGATCTTCTCGCCGTTGCAGGCGCTGCTGGCGGCCAAGGCCGGGGCCAGCTATGTGTCGCCTTTTGTCGGCCGCCTCGACGATGTCGGCCACGAGGGTCTCGAAGGCGTTGAGCAGATTCGCACCATCTTTGACAATTACGGCTTCAATACCAAGATCATTGTCGCTTCGGTACGCCACCCGCTGCACATTCTCAACGCGGCGCTGATGGCGGCGGATATCTGCACCATTCCGTTCTCGGTGATGCAGCAATTGGCCAAGCATCCGCTGACCGATATCGGCATTGCCAAGTTTTTGGCCGATTGGCAGAAGATGCAGCAGGGCTAGCGGCCTGGCGACTCTTCCTGCGCCAGCAGATGCTGGCGCAGGAAGGTGATCAGCCGTTGCTCGAACTGGGCCGGCCGTTCGTCCAGAAAAGCCACATGCTCCAGTTCCGGCTCGTACCACAGCTGGCAGTGGTCGCCGCCGGCCTGTTGCAGGGCAAAGGCGCCGGAGGGCTCAACCACACTGTCCCGCCCCCCCATCAGCAGTAGCACCGGACGCGGCGCGATCTGGCCGATGCAGGCCAGGGGCGCGATATCGCTGGCATCGAGGTCGACCCGAGTGCGGCTGTGCAGCCGTATCAGCGGCACGAAGGGAAAGGCGGGCAGGCCGGTAAAGCGCTTGACCCCGCGCCGCAGGCTGTGGCGTACGCTGGCGTAGGGGGAATGGGCCACCACGGCGGCGATGCGCGGATCGCGGGCGGCGTAGCACAAGGCCAGGGCCCCACCCATGGAGTTGCCCAGCAGACCGATGGCGCCTGCCGGATTTCGTTGGTGCAGAAAGTCGGCGGCGGCAGCGATGTCCTGCCATTCCTGCTGGCCGAAACGGATGTCCTCGCCGGCGCTGTTGCCGTGGCCGCGCAGATCAAGCAGTAGAACGCCGAAGCCGTGGCGGACCAGCAGCTGGGCGTAGGGCACCATTTCGCCGCAATCCATCTTGTAGCCGTGCAGCAGAATCAGGCTGGCGCTGCCTGTCGCTGGCAGATACCAGGCGTTGAGGTGCAGGCCATCGGCGCTGGTCAGACACAGGGGGCGGGCGGCCAGGCCCGCCGTCTGCAGCAAGGTGGCGGGTTCACGGGCGGGATCGTCGGCGTAGCGGCGCCGGCGCACGATCAGCGGATGCGCCAGTAGCCGGTCGGCCTGGCGCCGGGCTGTCAGCAAACTGTAGCCGCCAGCGGCGCCGAGAGCCGCAAGCAGGAGTAAAAGCAGCAGTTTCATCGAAGAACGTTTCGTTGTCGGGTTGTTTTCAAGGAGAAAGCCAGTCTATGAGTGAAGACAGCAAGAAGATCATCTATTCCATGATGCGGGTAAGCAAGAACTATAACAAGCAGCCCGTGATCCGCGATATTTCCCTGTCGTATTTTTATGGTGCCAAGATTGGCGTGCTGGGCCTGAATGGCTCGGGCAAGAGTTCCTTGCTGCGCATTATGGCCGGGGTTGACAAGGACTTCAACGGCGAAGCGGTACTGTCGCCCGGATACAGCGTCGGCTACCTGGAGCAGGAACCGCAGCTGGATGAAAGCAAGACCGTGCGGCAGTGCGTTGAGGAAGGCGTGCAGGAAACGGTTGATCTGCTGCGTGAATTCGAGGAAATCAACCTGAAGTTCGCCGAGCCCATGGACGACGACGCCATGGCGGCCCTGTGCGAGCGGCAGGCCGAGGTGCAGGACCGACTTGATGCCCTGGAGGCCTGGGAGCTGGATTCGCGGCTTGATCTGGCCATGGATGCCTTGCGTTGTCCGCCGGCCGACACGCCGGTGAAGGTGCTCTCCGGTGGTGAGAAGCGCCGGGTGGCGCTGTGCCGCCTGCTGCTGCAGAAGCCGGACATTCTGTTGCTGGACGAGCCGACCAACCATCTCGATGCGGAAACGGTTGGCTGGCTGGAACAGCATCTGCAGCGCTATGCCGGCACCGTCATCGCCGTGACCCACGACCGCTATTTTCTCGACAACGTGGCGGGCTGGATCCTCGAACTTGATCGCGGTGAAGGCATTCCCTGGAAGGGTAACTACTCCTCCTGGCTGGAACAGAAGCAGAAGCGCCTGCAGCAGGAGGAAAAGAGCGCCTCGGCCCGCCAGCGCACGCTGGAGCGCGAGCTGGAATGGATCCGCATGTCACCCAAGGGCCGGCACGCCAAGAGCAAGGCGCGCATCAGCGCCTACGAAAAATTGCTGGGAGAGGAAGGCCAGAAACACCAGGGCGATATGGAAATCTACATTCCGCCCGGTCCGCGCCTGGGCGATCAGGTGATCGAGGCCGAGGCCGTGCGCAAGGCCTATGGCGACCGCTTGCTGGTGGACAATCTGACCTTCAAGCTGCCGCGTGGCGGTATTGTCGGGGTAATCGGTCCCAACGGCGCCGGCAAGACCACCCTGTTTCGCATGATCAGCGGTCAGGAAACACCGGACAGCGGCAGCTTGACGGTCGGCAGCAGTGTCACGCTGGCTTATGTCGATCAGAGCCGCGACAGCCTCGCTGGCGACAAGACCATCTGGCAGGAGATCAGCGGCGGCCAGGAAAGCATGCTGCTGGGCAGCCGTGAGGTCAACTCGCGCGCCTATGTCGCCCGTTTCAATTTTTCCGGCAGCGATCAGCAGAAGAAGGTTGGCCAGCTCTCCGGCGGTGAGCGCAACCGCGTCCATCTGGCCAAGATGCTCAGCAGTGGTGCCAACGTGCTGTTGCTGGACGAACCGACCAACGATCTGGATGTCAACACCATGCGGGCGCTGGAGGAGGCGTTGGAGAGCTTTGCCGGCTGCGCCGTCATTATCAGTCACGACCGCTGGTTTCTTGACCGCATCGCCACCCATATCCTGGCCTTCGAGGGCGACAGTCAGGTGGTCTGGTTCGAGGGCAACTACAGTGAATATGAGCAGGATCGCAAAAAACGGCTGGGCCGTGATGCCGACCAGCCGCACCGCATCCGTTACCGCCAGCTGACCCGCGACTGATGGTTGATGTCTCCTGGCTGTTTCTCGATACCCGCCTGCTGGATACCCCCGTGCTGGCCATGCTGGTCAAGCTGCTGCTGGCTTTCATTGCCGGCAGCCTGATTGGCATTGAGCGCGAAAAGCATGGCCGCCCCGCTGGCCTGCGCACCCATGTGCTGGTGTGCACGGCATCCTGTCTGATGATGGTCATTTCCGAGGGGTTGTACCTGAAATACGCCCATCTGATGGCCGATAGCGCCGTGCGGCTCGATCCGGGCCGCATTGGCGCGCAGATCATTGCCGGCATCGGCTTTCTCGGTGCCGGCGTGATTCTCAAGGAGGGGGTCAGTATCCGCGGCCTGACCACGGCGGCCTGCCTGTGGTTCGCCGCCGGGGTCGGCATGGCCTTTGGGGCCGGCATGTTTCTGACCGGCGGCTTTGCCACGGCATTGGCGCTGGTGGCGCTGATGGCGATGAAGAAACTCGAACCGGTGATCAAGAAGGACCGCTTTCTCAATCTGTGCGTTCTCTGTCATGCCGAGGTGGATCTGCTGCCGCAGCTGCAGCAGTTGTTTGACGAGTTTCACCTGCGGATTACCGACGTGGAGCAGGAACTGGATCTGGAACATGACCGGCGGCGCTATACGTTTGTCGTCACCCAGCATCGCCAGCGGATTGGACACGAGTTGCTGCAGCGCATCGTGCCCCTGGAGGGGGTGCTGAAGGTGCGCTACAAATAGTGCGGGAATAACGCAGGGACGTTGTCCGTGCGGGTGGCCGGCAGGGCGGATCTGTTTCAGTCGCGCCACAGGGTGACGCTGTTGTCGGCTTGCGCGCGCAGCCGGCGCAGGGCACGCTGATAGGCGGTTTCCTGGCTTTGCAGTTGTTGGCCACGGTTGTGGGCGATGCTGCGAACGTACACGCTGTAGCTCGAACTGAGGAAATAAATGACCCGCCCCTGGTTGCCGCCGACGGCCTGGCCGATTACCGGGATGCCTTCGCGGCGCAGAAAATCCTCGACAAAGCGGACGTTGAGCAGGCCGATACTGGTTTGCGGGGTAGCGCTCTGCTGGCCAAACAGGGCGGCGCCACCGAAGACCTTGGCACGCAGTTGTGACCGGCTGGCGCCCTGTTGCATCAGGCCATTGATCAGCAGTTCCATGGCGTAGACGCCGTAACGGCCGGCTTCTGAGTGCAGCAAGCGGTCATCGCGGTGGCTGGCTTCGCTGAGCATGAAATGGTTCATGCCGCAGACGCGCCGTTGCGGGTCGAACAGACAGACGGCGATACAGGAACCCAGCACCGTGGTCAGCAGGCTGTTGCTGTCGCTGACCACCACATGGTCGCCGGGATAGAGGCTGATGCGGGTCAGGGTCGGATCGTGCAGGAACGGATAGCGACTCGGGCTCGCCGGACTGGTCATTAGAATGGGCCTCGCCTCATGGAAGGTGGAGGCCCATTCTAGTTGGCGGCCGGCACAATGGATAGAAAAAAATCAGATTCGCCAGCTGGTCAGAGGCGTGGCGCCCTTTTTTCCGCCACCAGCAGCACAGGCGCGTTGCTGCGGCCCAGCGGCCTCAGCTCCAGCACCTGCCAGTTTCGTGGTGGCAGGGTGGCGAGATGGTGCTGCAGGTTCTGGTATTCCTCCAGGCCACCGGGATGGCCGGTATAGCTTACCAGCAGCAGCCGGCCGCCGGGTAGCAGGGCAGCAAGGGCGTCCTGTGCGGCACGCAGGCTGCTGGCGGTGCCGGTAGCGGTGCGGTGGTCGCCGCCGGGTAGGTAGCCGAGATTGGCCAACACCACCTTCGGTTGGCGTGGCAGGAACAGCTCCAGCCGTTCGTGGCTCAGGGCGGCCAGAAAATTACCGTGCGGGCCAATCTGCTGGGGACGGCAGATGCGCTCGGCCGGCAGGCCGGCCGCGTGCAACAGGGCCAGACTGCTGGCGATGGCTTCCTCCTGGATGTCGAAGGCCAGCATCGTGCCGCAGCAGTCGCTGGCGACGCAGCGGGCCAGATGCAGGCAGTCGTGGCCGCGGCCGGCGGTCAGGTCCACCGCCAGATCGCCGGGACCAAGCACCTCGGCGCTGAGACGGTGACTCCAGCTGCTGAGGTCGAGCAGTTGGGCAGCGGATGCTGTCATGATAAATCCTTGTGGGTGGGTTGATGAGCAGGGCATTGACGACACTGGCCGGCATGGGCCGCAACTGGCCATTGTTCGGTTGCCAACACCGGGCGATGGCGTTACAGTGCGCGCCATGACTTCGCCATCGCCCAGCCCTGGTGCTGCCGCGCCCATCCCGGCCCGGCAGCTGGATCTGTATTCGTCGGCCATCACGCTGTCGGATATGGAAATCTTTGTCTACCCGCAACTGCTATACAGTCTGGTGCTGGCCAACATTCTGTCGCCGGTGCTGTGGCGCTGGCGCGAAGATCCCTGGTTCGCCGCCATCGACAAGCTTAACAGCTATCGACGGATTCTGCGCCTCAAGCAGTTCATCATGGACCGTTACGACTTCAACCTTGATCTCGACTCCTGGGGTCTGACGCGCAAGGATGTCGAGCTGGAGCGGTTCAAGCCGGTGATGGCGCCGGAGGTCATCGCCCGCAGTAACGCCTTGTTCGGCTACAGTGGCGACAAGTACTATTTCGATATGGATATTCGGCGCCATTTCGGTCTCGACAAGTACGACAGCGACATCATCCCGTACTGGAAAACCGAAACCGTCGAGGCCATGGATGCCTTCTGTTACCGCGAGGGCTACAACAATGGCGCGGGCGAATGCGTTTCGCTGTCGACACTCTACGCCGCGGCGCTGTTCGTGGTCTGCCGCATTCCGCTGGAAAAAATCTACCTGATGGCAACGCCGCTGCATTCACAGAACTTTGTCGATGTGCGCGAGGGTATTCTGACCAACAACCGCCGCATTGTCACCAAAAACATGTGGTTCAACGGCACCGCGCTGACAGCCAGGGCTCAGCGGGCCCTGCGCAACGAGCAGGTGACGCTGGTGGCGCACTGCAGCGGTCACGTTCATGTGGTCTACCCCGAGGCCACCATCGATCCGGCGGCTTATGATCGCTTCAGCCGGCAGCTGACGGACTTCATGCAGACGGAGCTGAACGAGGAGATACTGTGTAATTTTCTGCGCCAGCACAGCCAGCGGCAGTGCTGTTTCCAGCTTCGGCATCAGCGTCACGGCAAGAGCTACTGGGTGGCGGCGGAAAAGGTCTACGCCCACGAGCGCGGCAGTGCCTACAAGGTCAGTGATCCGGCCACGCGCGACCGGCTGCTTGACGAGGTTGACGAATACGATTTTCAGCCCCGGCCCCTGCCGGACCGTTTCGATCTGGCCCAGCTGGGCGATTTCTTTCAGCGTTATCCGCAGCCCGATCTCGACAGCCCGGCCTTTCAGCAGGCGCTGCTGGAGGAGTTCGGTTGTGACTGCAACCTGGCCGATACCCTGGTGGAGGATCTGCGCGCCTTCGTGGCCGTGCAGCCGCGGCTGCCGCGCCTGAGTGACAAACAGCTGCGGTCAGCACCGGGTATTCGGCTTGATCCCGCCATGGATCGCGCCGCCATTGAGCAGAGCCTGCTGGCTCAGCGGGCCGATAATCCGGTGGTCGATCTGGCTTTCTACGCCTACCGTGACTTAAGCCGTTGCGACTGGGCGCCTTTTTTGCTGGCGGCGCTGCAGCGCAACCCGGTGTGCCGGGATGGGAGCGCCGCGCTTGACGATGCTGCGCTGCTGCAGCACCTGAGCGATCTGTCGCCGGAGTCGATCTACGAGGGCCCGCGCCTGGCCCAGCCCGATGAGGTGTGGAACTTTCGCCGGGGCGATGGCGTCGAGCGGGCCCTCTGTCTGGCCTGTATCTGGCGTCAGCGCCATCCGCAGGCGCGTTTGCAGTTGCAGGTAGAGCCGGCGCAGGTACGGCTGTGGCTGGATGATCAGCAGTGGCTGGCGCCATCGGCCAAGGGGTTGCACTATCAGGGCAGCCTGTAGTTCGCGCGACGGCGAAAGCCGACGGATCGGGTCGGACATGTTGACCCCGGCGCGGTTTTTCTGCTTTAATGCGGTAAAGAAGACTGAAAATGTAAGCTATGCGCTGTCAACCTGGCCGGCCTGGCCGTGTGCCGCGACAAAGGACGTTTCATGGAACGCATCTACCTTGACAACAACGCCACCACCCTGGTTGATCCGGCGGTGCGCGAGGCGATGGAACCCTTTTATTGCCATATGTATGGCAATCCCAATTCACTGCACAGCTTCGGTATCGAGGTGCGGCCCTATCTCAACCGCGCCATGGAGCAGCTGTATGCCGGCATCGAGGCCGATGACGAAGACAATATCATTGTCAACAGCTGTGCCACCGAGGGCAACAACACGGTGATTCTCGGCATGTACTTCAGCTTGCTGAAGGAAACACGCAAGAAGCGCATCGTTACCACCCAGCTGGAACATCCCAGCATCCGCGAGGCCTGCCGTTTTCTGGAGAATCACGGGGTCAAGGTGACCTATCTGGCGCCGGACAGCAGGGGACTGGTGACGGCCGAGAGTGTGGCCGAAGCCCTGTCCGACCAGACGGCGCTGGTGTCGGTGATGTGGGCCAATAACGAAACCGGCCTGCTTCAGCCGATGAAGGAGATCGCCGCGGTCTGCCGCGAGCGCGGTGTCTATCTGCATACCGACGCCGTACAGGCCATTGGCAAGGTGCCGGTAAGCGTGCGCGAGGTGCCGGTGGATTTTCTGACCTTCAGCGCTCATAAGTTTCACGGTCCCAAGGGCGTCGGCGGTCTTTATCTGCGCAAGGGTGTGGTGCTGCCGCCACTGCTGCACGGTGGCGAGCAGATGGGTGGTCATCGCGCTGGTACCGTGGATGTTGCCGGGCTGGTGGGCATGGGCCAGGCCATGGAGCTGGCGGTGACGGCACTGGATTACGAAAACCTGGTGGTGCGCCGTCTGCGCGATAAGCTGGAGGATGCTCTGCTGCGCCATGCCGATGTGCTGGTGATCGGCGAGCGCGAACTGCGTACGCCGAACACGGTCTACGCCAGCATTCGCGGGGTGGAGGGCGAGGCGCTGATCTGGGATCTGAATCAGGCCGGTATCGCCGCCTCGACGGGCAGTGCCTGCGCCTCGGAGTCTCTGGAGGCCAGCCCGATTCTGACGGCCATCGGCGCCGACCGTGAACTGGCCCATACCGGTGTGCGCCTGAGCCTGTCGCGTTTTACCACCGAGCAGGAAATCGATACGACCATTGCCGTTCTTGACCGTGCCATCGTGCGCTTGCGGCAGCTGTCGACCTCTTACTGACCCTCTGCCGGCTGACGCAAAGGAGAAATCTAGTCATGGCGAAAAATGATCTGATCGGCGGCTCTTTGTGGGAGCAGTATTCCGCCAAGGTGGCTGAACGCATGAACAATCCGCGCCATTTCGGCGAACTGACGGCGGCCGATGCCCAGCGTCTGGGGGGGCGGCTGGTGATTGCCAACGAAGGCGCCGAATCCTGTGGCGACACGGTGCGGCTGTACTGGATTGTGCGGGAGAGTGACGAGCATATCCTGGCGGCCACCTTCAAGTCCTTCGGCTGTGGCACCGCGATTGCCTCGACCGACATGATGGCGGAGATGTGTATCGGCAAGACGGTGAGCGAGGCCACGAAGATCACCAATCTCGATGTCGAGCGCGCCCTGCGCGATACGGCGGACAAGGCGGCCGTTCCGCCGCAGAAGATGCACTGCAGCGTCATGGCCTACGAGGTCATCAAGCGGGCGGCGGCGCTGTATCGCAATGTCGATATTGCTACCCTGCAGGATAAGGACATTGTTTGCGAATGCGCTCGCGTGACCCTGCAGACCATTGAGGACGCCATCCGCATCAACGATCTTCACACGGTGGAAGAAATCGCTGACTACACCAAGGCCGGAGCCTTCTGTAAGTCGTGTGTGCGACCGGGCGGCCATGAAAAACGTGAACTCTATCTGGTGGACATTCTGGCGCGCGTGCGCGAGGAGATGTCGCGTGAAAGCAGTCCCCAGCCGCCGCCTGACGCCTTTCTGGAGCAATCGGTGGTCAAACAGATCCGGGCCATCGAGGCTGCGCTCGATGCCGATATCCGGCCGGTGCTGGCGCGTGACGGTGGCGGTATCGAACTGGACGATGTTCGCCGCGCCGCCGACGGCAGTCTGCTGGTGCTGGTGCAGTACAAGGGCGCCTGCAAAGGCTGCGCCGGCAGCGTGGCCGGCACCCTCAGTTTTGTGCAGCAGAGCCTGCAGGAACGCCTGAGCCCGGCTATTCGGGTGCAGGTGGCCTGACCCGGCAATGGTTTGCCGTCCGGCGGCAGTGAAGGAGGAACCTCATGGCCATACGTGCCATTCGCCATTATCCTGATCCGGTATTGAGTCAGCGGGCCCGCCCCGTTGACTGCATTGATGCGCAGATCCGTCAACTGATTGAAGATATGGTGGAAACCATGTACGCCGCGCCCGGCGTTGGTCTGGCGGCGCCCCAGGTGGGAGTGTTGCAGCGGGTTATTGTGATCGACTGTGGCAGCAAGGAACGGCCGGAGCTGATCCGGGCCATCAACCCGCAGATTCTGGCCCAGGCCGGTGAATGCTGTGAAGAAGAGGGCTGTCTGTCGGTACCGGGCTATTATGCCCATGTCCGGCGCAGTGACTGGGTGCGGGTGCGCTATCAGCTGTCTGATGGCCGCTGGCATGAGCAGGAGGCGGAGGGTCTTTTGGCGGTGGCCTTTCAGCACGAAATCGATCATCTCGATGGCCGGTTGTTCGTCGATCGGTTGTCGTCGCTGAAAAAAGGCATTTTCCGTAAGAAATACCCCCGCATCCGGGAACAACAACAGGAGCAGCTGTGATCGATAAAAAGAAACTGCGCACGGTCTTCATGGGGACGCCGACCTTTGCCCTGGCGACCCTCGAAGGTCTGATCGAGGCCGGGCTGCCGCTGGTCGGCGTATTTACCCAGCCGGATCGCCCCAAGGGCCGGGGCAACCGATTGACGCCGCCGCCGGTCAAGGAACTGGCCCAGTCGCACGGCATCCCGGTGTTTCAGCCGGAGCGGCTGCGCCGGCCGGAAGCGGTTGAACAGCTGCGCCAGCTGGCGCCGGATCTGATTGTGGTGGTGGCCTATGGCCAGATTCTGCCCCAGCAGGTTCTCGGTATCCCCCGCTATGGCTGCATCAATGTGCATGCCTCGCTGTTGCCGCGGCATCGCGGCGCGGCGCCGATCAACAAGGCGATCATCGACGGCGATCCGATGACCGGGGTGACCACCATGCGGATGGACGCCGGGCTTGATACCGGGGCCATGCTGGTCAAGCATTCTCTGCCGATTCAGCCCAACGAAACCGCTGGCGAACTGCATGATCGACTGGCGCTGCTGGGGCGCGAGGCCATGCAGGAGACCCTGGCGCGGCTGTGTATGGGCACCCTCAGCCCGGAACCGCAGAACGATGCTTTGGCTACCTACGCTCCCATGCTGAAAAAGGAGGATGGCCAGATTAACTGGCAGCTGCCGGCCCAACAGCTTCACAATCTGGTGCGCGGGCTCGATCCCTGGCCGGGTGCCTACAGCGAACTGCAGGGTGAGATGCTCAAGATTAACGATAGCCGCATGGCCGAGGGGCAGGGGGAGCCCGGCACGGTCCTGGCCGCCGATGCTGCCGGTGTGCTGGTGGCCTGCGGTCAGGGGGCGCTGCGGTTGCGCCAGTTGCAGCTGCCGGGCCGCAAGCGATTGCCGGCAGGTGAATTTCTGCGTGGCTGTCCACTGCCGGTCGGAACCCGGTTAGGTGAGATGGCCGATTGAGTCCCGACCGTTTTTTAGCACAGGTGGCGACTGCGGCTTGCCCTCTTGTTTTTGGGTGGCGCCCCGCCTAGATTGAACCCTGCCATGATCCGGTCTGCCGGCGGCCCTGGTGGCGACGCCTGTCATGGCAATTGTCGATCCGCTCGCTGCTGATAAAAGGAGAAAGAAGATCATGCTCAACAATCTCAAAACCGTGGCCTTGATGGCCTTGCTGACCGCTCTTTTGATGCTGATTGGTGGTGCCATTGGTGGCCAGGGCGGTGCTTTGGTGGCGCTGGTGCTGGCAGCCGTGATGAATCTGGGTTCCTACTGGTTCTCCGACAAGATCGTTATCCGCATGTATAAGGGCCAGGAGGTGACCAGCGGTCCGCTGTACGAGGTGGTGCGCGAGCTGGTGCAGCGCAATAACCTGATCATGCCGAAGGTCTACATTCTGCCGCAGGATACGCCCAACGCCTTTGCCACCGGCCGCAACCCCAAGCACGCGGTGGTGGCGGCGACCGAGGGCATTCTGCGTCTGCTCAGTCGTGAGGAGTTGATGGGTGTGATGGCCCATGAGCTCAGCCATGTGCGCCATCGCGATATCCTGATCGGCTCCATTGCCGCTACCATCGCCGGGGCCATCTCCTATCTGGCGCAGATGGGCCAGTGGGCGCTGATCTTTGGCGGTGGTGACGATGAAGAGGGGGGTGGCAACCTGATCGCCACCATCGTGACCCTGATCTTTGCCCCCATGGCGGCCATGCTGGTGCAGATGGCGGTTTCGCGTTCGCGCGAGTTTGTCGCCGACCGCGGCGGTGCCGAGTTGTGTGGCAACCCGCAGTATCTGGCCAGCGCCCTGGCCAAGCTGGAACAGGCCAACCATCAGCTGCCGATGCGTCAGGTCAACGATGCCACGGCCCATATGTTCATCGTCAATCCGTTGCGGGGTACCGGTCTGCAGAACCTGTTCTCCACCCATCCGCCGGTGGCCGAGCGTATCCGCCGGCTGCAGGCCATGAGCTAAAAGCGGCTGATTGGGGCATTGTCAATGACGGCCGGAGTGCAGCTGCGCTCCGGCCGTTTGTGTTGCTGTCTTCTTTTTTCTCTGGGGATGCCATGGTCGTCGATTCCTTGCCGCCAGCTAACGATACGGACTGTCGCTTGCTGGCCTACCAGGTGTTGCGCCGGGTGGCCGCAGGCGGCTACGCCGACCTGACCCTTGATGCGGCCCTGCGGCGCAGTGGCCTGACTCCGCGCGACCGGGCGCTGGCCACCGAGCTGGTCTATGGGTCGTTGCGACGGCGCGCCAGTCTCGATTATGCCCTGGCGCCCTGCTGTCGTCAGCCGCTGGCCGCGCTGGAGCCGGCGGTACTCGATCTGTTGCGTCTGGGTGCCTACCAGCTGCTGTTCCTTGACCGGGTTCCCGCCCATGCGGCCATTCACAGCAGTGTTGAACTGACGCGCCAGCTGCGCCTGCAACGCGCCGCCGGTCTGGTCAACGCGGTGCTGCGCGCCCTGCAGCGGCGTCAGCCGCAGTTACGTTGGCCGACGGCTGAAGAGGATCCGCTGGGCTGGCTGACCGCCACCCTGTCGCTGCCGGACTGGCTGGCGCAACGCTGGTGGAGCCAATATGGTCTGCAGCTGGCCGGCCAGCTGGCTGCCTGTCTGTTGCAGCCGGCGCCGCTGACCCTGCGGGTCAACCGGCTGCAAACCACACCGGCCCAGCTGCTGGCCCAGCTGGCTGAGGCTGGCTATGCTGCCGAAGCCTGCCGCTTTGCCGTCGATGGTATCCGCCTGCTGCAGCCGGTAACCGATCTGACGGCATTGCCGGGCTTCGCCAGCGGCGCGTTCCAGCCCCAGGATGAGGCCAGTCAGCTGATCGCGCCGCTGTTGCAACCCCAGGCCGGCCAGCGTCTGCTTGATGTCTGTGCCGCGCCCGGCGGGAAGACCTGTCATCTGGCGGCATTGACTCACAATCAGGCGGATATTCTGGCCGTGGATCTTCACGCCCACCGGCTGCGGAAGCTGGAACAGGGTGCTCGGCGACTGGGTTGTCAGCGGGTGCAGACCCTTTGTCTGGACATGCGCCTGTCCGACGCCTGCCTGCCCGACGCCGCCTTCGACGGGGTGCTGGTTGATGCTCCCTGCTCGGGCCTGGGGGTGCTGCGGCGTAATGCCGAGCTGCGCTGGCGGCGCCAGCCGGACGATATCGCTGATTTGGCACAACTACAGCAGCAGATTCTGCAGCAGGCGGCGCGGCGGGTTGCTCCCGGTGGTCGCTTGCTTTATTCTCTGTGCACCACTACGCCGGAGGAATCCGACGCCCAGGTGGCCGAGTTTCTTCGGCGCCAGCCGGATTTCGAGCTGGAGCCGCTGCATGACCGGCTGCCGGCGGAGTTGCTCGATGCGCAAGGCTGCCTGCGTACCTGTCCCTCTGTTCACGACGGCATGGACGGTTTTTTCGCCGCCTGCCTGCGGCGCCGTTGACACGCTGCCCCCGAACCCCTTGTGAGGATGCATGATCAAGATTTCGCCTTCGATCCTGTCCGCCGATTTCGCCCGTCTTGGCGCCGAGGTGCGCGCTCTGGAGGCCGCTGGCGCCGATTATGTTCATGTCGATGTCATGGATGGTCATTTTGTGCCCAACATCACCATTGGTGCCCCGGTGGTGCAGGCCTTGCGGCAGGTGACCCGTCTGCCTCTTGACGTCCATCTGATGATCGAGCAGCCGGATCGCTATATTCCCGACTTTGCCGCCGCTGGCGCCGATATCATTACGGTGCACCAGGAGGCCGTGCCGCACCTGCACCGCACCGTGCAGCTGATTCACGGCCTGGGCAAGAAGGCGGGGGTGTCCCTCAATCCGGCGACGCCGGCCGCCACCCTTGAAATTATCCTGCAGCAGATCGATCTGGTACTGGTGATGACGGTCAATCCCGGTTTCGGCGGTCAGGCCTTTATTGCCGAAACCTTGCCGAAGATCCGCCAGCTGCGTGAGATGATCGATCGTAGTGGTCGCGTCATTGAACTGGAGGTAGATGGCGGCGTCAAGGTGGACAATATCGCGGCCATTGCGGCCGCCGGCGCCGATGTCTTTGTGGCGGGCAGTGCCGTGTTTGCCGCCAGCGATTACGCGCAACGCATTGCCGAACTGCGTCAGCATGGCCAGACCGCCCTTTCTTGAGGCTCTGCGGCAGGGCGTGCTGTTGGCCGATGGCGCCATGGGGACGCTGCTGTACAGTCAGGGCGGCAATTGTTCCTGCTTTGAGGCGCTCAATCTGCGGGAGCCGCAGCGGGTGCTGGCGGCTCATCAGGCGTATCGCCAGGCCGGTGCCTGTCTGCTGGAAACCAATACCTTTGCCGCCAACCGGCATCAACTGGGTCTGTCGGGGCTGGCCGATGCTGTCGCCGAGGTCAATCGTGCCGGTGCCGCTTTGGCTCGTCAGGCGGCGGCCAGTCAGGTGGGGGCTTGCTATGTTGCCGGCGCGGTCGGGCCATTGGGGCCGGCCTGGTATGAGCGCGAACCGCCGGAACAGGCCAGCGCGGCGCTGTTTCGCGAACAGATCGCCGCGCTGGTGGCTGGTGGCGTCGATCTGTTGCTGTTTGAAACCTTTGCCAGACTGGACGAACTGCTGTTGGCATTGCGGGTCGCGCGCGAGTTTGCTCTGCCGCGGGTGGCACAGATGGCTTTTGTTGCCGAAGGTCGCACCCGCGATGGCCTGAGTGCGGCCGATATCGTGCGGCAACTGCGTCCACTGGCCGATGTGGTCGGGACCAACTGTGGCTGTGGTCCGCACGACATGCTGCAGCGGGTGCGCGAAATGGCTGCCGTCGATGACGGCCTGCTGTCGGCCTTTGCCAATTCCGGTTTTCCCCAGTATGTCAATGGCCGGCATCTGTATCTGGCTACGCCCGACTATTTCGCGGCCCGCGGTGGCGAGATGGTGGCGGCTGGTGTGCGCCTGATCGGTGGCTGCTGCGGTACCACGCCGGAGCATATTGCGGCGCTGAACCGAACACTGCAGCGGCCGCTGCCGGTTCGTCCGATCTCGCCGGCTGTCGCGCCGGCTCCGGCACAGACACCGGCGCCAGTAACCTCGCCGCTGCTTGAGCACTGGGCGGCAGGCCGCCAACCCATTACGGTGGAGTTGGATCCGCCGCGAGGTCTGGATTGCAGCGCGGTTCTGGCCGGCGCCCGGCGGTTGGCGGCGGCGGGTGTCGACGCCATCAATCTGGCGGAAAATCCGCTGGCCCGTATCCGCATGGGCAACCTGGCTCTGGCCGCGCGGATTCAGGAGGCCAGCGGGGTGCCGGTCATCGCTCATGTGACCTGTCGTGACCGTAATCTGATCGGCTTGCATTCCGAGCTGATGGGCGCCCATCTGCTGGGTTTGCGGCATGTTCTGGCGGTAACGGGTGACCCGGTGGCGGTTGGCGACGCGGCTGGCGCCAGCAATGTCTTCGATCTCAATGCCATTGGTCTGCTCGGGCTGCTGGCGGCACTCAATCAGGGCCGAACCCTGCTGGGCAGCGAACTCGGCGGCCACACCGCCTTCTGTTGTGGTGCCGCCTTCAATCCCAATGCCCAGCCGCTGGAGGGACAACTGCGCAAGCTGGAGCGCAAGATCGCCGCCGGTGCCGGCTTTGTGCAGACTCAGCCGGTCTACAGTGCCGAGGTGCTGCAGCGTCTGCGTGAGTTGTCGGGCCGTTGTCCGGTACCGCTGTTTGTTGGCCTGCTGCCACTGGTGAGCGAGCGCAACGCCGAGTTTCTGCACAACGAGGTGCCGGGCATCCGTCTGCCAGACGTGGTGCGCCAGCGCATGCGGGGCACTCAGGGTGACAGCGGTGTTGCCGCCGGAATGGCGGTGATGGACGAGCTGATTGGCCAGATGCGTGGCTGGGTGGCCGGCTATTATCTGATGCCGCCGTTCGGCCGGGTCGAGCTGGCCGAAGAGCTGATACAACGCATCCGTGCCGTGGCCTGAAATTGTGGTTGGCAGCACGGTTGTGATTGCCGCTGCAATGGGGCTGATAGGGCCGCTGCGGCACAAAAATATCCTTGATCTGTACCGTCCGACTGTGGTATTTAGCTGCATACTGTATACAAATTATCTTGATTTTATTACGAAAAAAAGGGCGGCTCGGCGCTCTTTTTTGCGGCATAACAGGGGCTCTCGAAACTTCAGGGGGCGCGGGTTTTACAGGAGGTCATATTGTCTGAAATCGTTTTTTCCAGCTGGGGGCGAGAGGTTGTGGACAACCGTCAGGGCGGTGAGGCCGATCTGGCGTCACTGAAACTGAAGATCCCCACCCAGTATCAGGGAGACAGGAAGGTTGGCGCGTTCATGGGCTGGGACGGCGTGGTGGTGCTTGATCCCGCGACGGACGTGGTGGCCATGGCTGCCGAGTACATGAAACGGGTGCAGGAAAAGCATTGCTGTGGCAAGTGCACGCCAGGCAAAAAAGGCACTCGCGTTTTGCAGGACACCTTGGCGCGCATTCTTGCCGGTCAGGGGCAGGAGAGCGATCTGGATGTGATCGAAAACCTCTCCGGGCTGTTGGAAAATTGCAAATGTACCCTGTGCATGACCTCGGTAATTCCGGTGCAGGATACCGTTCGCCATTTCCGCGACGATTATCTGGCTTATATCCGGGGGGGGCGTAAACCGCAGCCCTTTGCCGGGGACTATGTTGACAAGTTGACCGCCCCCTGTATGGACCGTTGCCCGGCCCATATTGACATTCCGGCCTATATTGAAGAAATCAAGAACTACCGTCTTGACGATTCGCTGTCGGTCATTCGCGAACGCATGCCCATTGCCGCTGTTTGCGGCCGGGTTTGTCCGCATCCGTGCGAGTCTGCCTGTCGCCGGGCTCTGGTGGATGAACCGGTCAGCATCATGGTGATGAAGCGTGTTGCCTCCGACCACGAATGGCTGCACCACAAACAGCCGCCAATGCAGCCCAAACCGGCAACGGGCAAGAAGGTTATGGTCGTCGGCGCCGGCCCGGCCGGTCTGACCTGTGCCTACTACCTGGCACTTGAAGGCCATCGGGTGAAGATTATCGAGATGCTGTCCGAGCCTGGCGGCACCGTGGCAGTGGGGATTCCCGATTACCGCATGCCACGTCATTTGTTGCGACGCGAGGCGGAGATCGTCGCCTCCCTTGGCGTTGAGATCCAGTATGGCGTGAAACTCGGTCGCGATGTGTCGCTGCGCGAACTCAAGGAGCAGTATGACGCTGTCTTTCTTGGAACCGGCTGCTTCAAGTCCAAGCCCATGGGCGTCGAGGGCGAGGACGCCGGATACCAGGGCTTCTCCGAGGGCGGCATCCATTACCTGCGGGCCGTGGCACTGGGGCAGGACATCAAGACCCCCAAGCGCGTGGTCGTGGTTGGCGGTGGCAATACCGCCATCGACTGTGTCCGTGTCGCCCTGCGCGAAGGGGCCGAGGAATCGATCCTGGTCTATCGCCGTTCACGCGCCGAAATGCCGGCCGAGCCTTATGAGGTCGATGATGCCGAGGAGGAAGGCGTGCGGTTTGAGTTCCTCGTCAACCCTACCCGGTTGGTGGCGGAAAAGAACCGGATCGTCGGTGTTGAGGTGGTCAAGATGGCCCTGGGTGAACCGGATGAATCCGGCCGGCGGCGGCCGCAACCGGTGCCGGGCTCTGAATATGTGATTCCCTGCGACATGGTGATTCCGGCCATTGGCCAGGATCCCGACCTGTCCTATCTGGAAGATAGCGACTACGGCGTCAAGCAGACGCGCTGGAACAGCATTCTGACCCACGGTGGCACGATGATGACCGACGACGCCGGCATCTTCGCCGGTGGCGACTGCGAATATGGCGCCATGACCGTGGTGCTGGCCGTTGGCCACGGCAAGCGCGCCGCCAGTGTCATGCACCGCTATCTGATGGAGGGCAAGGCCGCCCTGACGGACGAAGAGGCCATGGAAGACGCGCTGAATCGCCTCGGGGTGTTTGACGGCAAGGAAAAGGTGCCTGTCCTGGGTGGTCTGCATCGAGAGCATCAGCCCAAGGTCAATGGCCCTGAGCGGGCAAAGAACTACGATGAGATCGAGTTGGCCATGCCGGAGAGCCAGGCGGTAATCGAAGCCGACCGCTGTCTGCGCTGCTACCGCGTCGCCATGATCGCAGTACGCTGATTGCGGCGGCCTTTCCGGATATCACGCGATTCTCAAAACGGGATTTAGGATATTTATATGAGCCATCACGCGGAAAAAGCCATGATCCGTCTGACCATTGACGGACAGGAAGTCGAGATCGAAGCCGGTTCCACCATCATTCAGGCGGCCGAAAAGCTGGGGATCAAAATCCCGACCATGTGCTACCTGAAAAAGGTTTCCACCACCGGCGCCTGCCGGGTCTGTCTGGTCCAGGTCGAGGGCGTTGAGCGACCGGTGACGGCCTGTAACACCATTGCCACCGCCGGTATCGTTGTGACCACCTCAACGCCGGAATTGGAGCGCCAGCGCAAGGACATGATTCGCCTGTTGCTGGTCAACCATCCGCTCGACTGTCCGGTCTGTGATGCCGCCGGCCAGTGCGACCTGCAGGACATCTGCTTTGACCATCATGTGCTTGACCAGCCTTACCGGGCACTGGATGTTGCCATGCCGAAGGTGACCGGCTGGCCGCTGATCGAACATGTGCCGTCTCGTTGTGTGCTCTGTGAAAAATGCGTCAAGGTGGGCCATGAACTGACCGGAATTGGCGATTTCTTCGTCAATGAGCGCGGGGATAAGGCGTTTATCGACCGCAAGCCGGGCCAGAACGACATTGATCCCTATATTGAGGGCAATGCCGTGGCCGTCTGTCCGGTCGGCGCCATGATTTCCAAGCCGTTCAAGCACAGTTCCCGCAGCTGGACCCTGGAGAAGGTGCCCTCGCTGAGCTTTTCCGGTGGGAGTCTGGAGCAGGTTGATCTGAATGTGAAGAATAACCGCCTCTACCGGATTACCTCGCAGGACGAGGTGACCCGTAACGACGGTCTGCTCAGTTTCGATGCCAGTTTCGCTTACGGCTTTGTCCACGCGCCCGAGCGCCTGAGCCATCCGATGGTGGCCGGCGTCCAGAGCGATTGGGACACTGCCCTGCGACACATTGCTGCCAAGGTGCGGGAGCTGGGTGGCGCGGCGGTTGCCGGTTTGGCCTCGGCCCGGCTGACGCTGGAAGAAAACTACCTGTTCCAGAAGCTGTTCCGGGTCGCCTTCAAGAGTAATAACATCGATTCGGCGGCCCGTTTTGGTCAGCAGGCGGTGTATCGTACCCTTGCGGCCAATTTGGGGCTGCAGGGCGGCAGTGCGCCGATCGAGAGCATTGCCACGGCTGATGCCATAGTGGTGTTTGGTTCGGACATCAGTGCCGAGCAGCCCATGGTGAATGCGCAGATCCAGAAAGCCTGTCGTCGCAATGATGCTTATCTGGTTGTGGCCAACATGCGACGGGTGCGCATTGCGGGCCATTCCCATGTGTTTCTCAATTACCGCCCGGGGAGCGAAAATGCCTTGCTGGCGGCGCTGTGTCGTCTGTTGTTCGATCGTGGCCAGGCCGACAATGCCTGGATCAAGCAGCAGGTGCAGAATGCCGGTGATATCAAAAAGCTGCTGGCCAAGGTGGATGTCGCCGCGGCGGCTGGTCAGGCAGGCGTTGAGCTTGAACTGCTGGTCGAAGTGGCTGACAAGCTGGCGGCGGCTGGCCGTGTCGCTCTGATCTTTGGACGCGATATCAGCCAGAGTGGCCGGGCTGCCGAGCTGACCGCCGGATTGGCGGATATGGCCATTCTCAGCGGCGCGCTGCAGGGCGCAGGCGTGTTCCCGGTGGATGAGCGGCCCAACAGTCAGGGTTTGCTGGATGCCGGGGTGTGCCCGGAACAGTTGCCTGGCTATCAGGACTACGGCACCAACGCTGCCCGGTTTGCCAAGGCCTGGCAGGTTCAGGCCCTGCCGGAAGGCGGCCTGAATGCGATCCAGATGCTGGAAGCCATCGAGGCCGGAAAAATCCGCATGTTGTATCTGGCAGCGGTCAATCCGCTGGTGACCTTCCCGGATAGCGCGCGCTGGAAGAAGGCTCTGAAGCAGCTCGATCTGCTGGTGGTGCAGGACATTCTGGCATCGGAACTGACCGAAATGGCCCAGGTGGTATTGCCGGCCTGTTCCTTTGCGGAAAAGAGTGGCAGCTTTGTCGCTTGCGATCAGTCGGTAGGGCTGCTGCAGCCGGCCCTGGCGCCTTTGGCTCAAAGCCGGTCGGACAAGCAGATTTTTGCCCAGCTGTTTGCTGCCTTGACCAGCCGGCCGCATACGCAGGACGATCAGCAGATCCTGGCTGAAATGGCCAGCCTGACGGATCTGTTTGAGCGGGTTGGCGTTGAAGGCGCGCGTTACCGGATACCGGCGGTCAAGAAAGGCTGGCAGGCAGGCAAGCTGCAATTTGCTGCGATTGGCGCGGCTGTTCCACAGCAGGGACTCTGCCTGCTGACAGGCAAGATGCACGCCCATACCGGTGTGACCTCGACCTATGCTGCGGCGGCCTGTGAAATCGCTCCTGCTGGCTACATTGAGATCAGCTGTGCGGATGCCGCAGCTGCTGGTATTGCCGAGGGAGACAGGGTCTGTGTTGCCGCCGGTGACAAGAAGATTGAGGGCCCGGCGCGGTTGAGCAGCTATGTGCCGGCTGGGCTGCTGTTTGCGCCCTACCATTTCGCGCAACTCAATGCCCAGAGCCTGCTGCCGCTCAGTGATAACCTGGTAGCGGTTACCCTGGCCAAAGCATGATGATGTAACCCGAAAACCGATGGCGGCGACAGGTTGGCTGCTATCGGATTCTTGAAAAAAAGGCCGGTCTCTGGTGCAGAGACCGGCCTTTTTTGTTAGCGAAGGGAACAGGGCCAGGGTGATTGAAGATTTGACCTGATGCGGTTATCGTGCTTAATGAGACTCATGGTAGCGCAAAACCACCAGCAGGCAGCTGCCATCAGCGATGACATTAATGCCGTTGGCTTCGCAAAAGGCTATCGCCTGCGGACTTTCGGCGCCCGGCTGCATCCAGATATTACGGATGCCCTTGGCTAAGGCCTGCTCGACCAGTTGTTCGGTGATTTTGGGTGGCGTGATCACCGACAGGCTGGTTGCCTCGTCGGGCAAGGCCAGGACCGAATCGACGCAGGGAACCCCCTCGATGGTGGTGGCGCGGGGGTTGATGGGGACAGCCTTAAGCTGGTTCTGCTGGAAGCAGCGCAGCACCTTGTTGCCGTATTTGTCGCGGTTGGTCGAAGCGCCGGCCACACCGAACGCCTTGGCGGCGAGAAACTGGTCAATACGCTGTTGCATATCCATGACAACCTCCTTGGTTAAAAGATGCCATCCTCACCGCTGATGCGGGGGGCTTGTTGGACGATAGCCTGGCGGGCGAGGGCATCGCAGCGTTCGTTTTCCGGATGGCCGGAATGGCCCCTGACCCAATGCCAGCTGATCTGGTGGGTACGCGCCAGAGCGTCGAGTTGTTGCCACAGGTCGCGGTTGAGGACCTCTTTTTTTTGCGCTGTTTTCCAGCCACGCTGGCGCCAGCCGGCCAGCCATTCGGTCATGCCGCGACAGAGGTATTGTGAATCGGTGGTCAGGCGTACCCGGCAGGGCTTTTTCAGAGCCTGCAGGCCGGCAATGGCACCGCGCAGTTCCATGCGATTGTTGGTGGTATGAGGAGCATAACCACTGAGTTCCAGGCAGTGGTCGCCCCAGCGCAGCAGGGTGCCGAAACCTCCCGGCCCTGGGTTGCCGCTGCAGGCGCCGTCGCTGAAGATTTCAACGCAGGGGCGCGGGTCTGGCGCAATTTTGGCCGTACTGCTGTCATCCTGCGGCATGGATGCTCCCTGGGGGTAAACGGCGGCGGAAACACTTTGCATTTGAAGACTGAAAACGAAAAACCCTGTTCCGCCGGAACAGGGTTTTTTGATCAACTGGCGTCCCCAGGGGGATTCGAACCCCCGTCGCCGCCGTGAAAGGGCGGTGTCCTGGGCCGGGCTAGACGATAGGGACACGCGTTATGGTTGAAAATGGTGAGCCGGGGGGGGATCGAACCCACGACCATCTGATTAAAAGTCAGATGCTCTACCGACTGAGCTACCGGCTCACAACGAGGAGTGTTATACGCGATGCCCTGGGCGAAGTCAACACTTTTCCCGGCTTTTTTTAGCCTGTTTCTGCCGGATTATGCGTGAAACGGGTTGCGCAGCTGAATGGTCTGGTCACGGCGCGGCCCAACGGAAACCAGCACGATGGGGCAGCGGCTGATCTCTTGCATCTTGTCGAGATAGCGCTGGGCCGCCGGGGGCAGGTCGGCATAGCTGCGCGCAGCACTGATGTCGCATTTCCAGCCGTCAAGTTCCTCATAAACAGGCTTGCAATGGCGCAGGATGTTGGCATCACTGGGGAATTCTTCCAGTAGCTGACCCTGATAGGAATAGGCGGTGCAGACCCGGATGGCGTCAAAGGTGTCGAGCACGTCAAGCTTGGTGATCGCCAGTCCGGTCATGCCGTTGGTGCGTACCGCTTCGCGCAGAGCGACAGCATCAAACCAGCCGGTACGGCGCGGCCGCCCGGTGGTGGCGCCGTACTCCGAGCCGGCCTTGCGAATGCGCTCGCCGGTGTCGTCGCTGAGCTCGGTCGGGAACGGCCCTTCGCCAACGCGGGTGACATAGGCCTTGGAGATGCCGATGACCTCATGGATAAAGCGTGGACCGAAGCCGGTGCCGGTGCAGGCACCGCCCGCCAGGGTGGATGAGGAGGTGACGTAGGGATAGGTACCGTGGTCGACATCCAGCAGGCTGCCCTGGGCACCTTCGAACAGGATGTTGTGGCCCTTAAGGCGGCAGCTCTCAAGCAACTGCGAGGTGTTGCCGATGTACGGGCTCAGGCGTTCGGCATAGCGCCGATATTCATCAAGGATCTGTTGCTCGCTGAGCGGTTCCTCGTGGAAGTAATGTTCGAGCAGGAAGTTCTTTTCCGGCAGAATCTCCCGCAGCTTCTGAACGAAGATGGTGTCGTTGATCAGGTCGCACAGGCGGATGCCGCGGCGGCCGGCCTTGTCCTCGTAGGTCGGGCCGATACCACGACCCGTGGTGCCGATGCGCCGTTCGCTCTGCTTGCTCTCGCGGGTGATATCGATTTTCTTGTGGTACGGCATGATGATGTGGACATTGCGGTCGATCACCAGCTGGCTGTCATCGCGCAGGTAGCCCTTCTTCTTCAGGTTGTCGATTTCCTGAATGAAGACTGCGGGATCAAGCACTACGCCATTGCCGATGATGCATTTCTTGCCGTCATGCAGAATCCCCGAGGGAATCAGATGCAGAACGGTTTTTTCGTTGCCGACCACCAGGGTGTGACCAGCGTTGTTGCCGCCCTGATAGCGGACAACCGCCTGGGCGTGCTCGGTGTAGATATCGACAACCTTTCCCTTGCCTTCGTCGCCCCATTGAGCGCCAACGACTACAACGTTTGCCATGGTAAGTTCTCCTTGAGAATTGTATCGCAGGTGGTGCCTTGATTCCGGGCTGGCGGCTACCGACTTCGGGTTGTGTCGACAGCGGCCACGAATCCTATAAAAAGTGCTCTGTGGCGGATCTATGAACGGGTGTCAGCGTTTGGCCGTGTCGCCCAGTGCCTGGCGGGTCAGTTCCGTGCCGCTGAGATTCTGACTGTTGCCATCGGCCAGGCAGAGCAGGTTGATCTGGTGTCCGTCATCGGCCATGTGGGCCAGATAGCGGTACTGCCGCCGCAGGCTGTTATCATAGGACGGTGCCTGTTCGGTCAGTAGGGTGCAGGCGCTGTAGCCCTGGCCACGCAGCTGACGGGCGAGGCGCTGCATGGCGCTGTCCTGACACGGGGGGGCGCAAAGCAGCACATCGGTCAGAGGTTGCGCCTGCTGGCCCAGAATGTCGGGCATGGCGAACAGCAGATGAAGCAGATTGAAGGCGAAGCCGGTAGCTGCGGCCGCCCGGCCGTAACGCTCGGTCAGGTGGTCATAGCGTCCGCCAAGGCAGACGGCCTGGCCAAAGCCGGTCAGAAAACCCTGGAAGGTCACGCCGGTGTAGTAATCCAGGCCCCGCAACTCTCCCAGATCCAGGGTGATGTGCTGATCCACCTGATAAAGCTCGAGCATGTGCAGTACCTGGTGCAGATCGTCAAGAGCCTGTTTCGAACGCTCGTTGGTTACGACTGCGCTGGCCTGATCGAGCACCTCGCGGCCGCCGAACAGGCGCGGCAGCGCCATCAGTTCTTCGCACTGGCCGTCAGACAGCGGTAGTTGCTGCAGCAGTTGGCGCAGGCTGGAGCTGTCCTTGTGCAACAGGGCCTGCTCAATGGCGCGTACCTGGGGCAGGGCCAGGTCGAGGCCCTCAAGGACGCCACGATAGAACTCCACCTGGCCAATGTCGATGGTGAATTCGGGTGCCTGCAGCCGGTCGAGACATTCCAGCGCCATGGTAATCATTTCGGCATCGGCACGTGGGCTCGGATCGCCGATCAGCTCCACGCCTGACTGAAAGATTTCACGGTCCTTGCCGGCCTGTTCTTCGGTATGACGTAACACGCGACAGGAATAGCTCAGTCGCTGGGGCAGCTCGGCCTGTGTCATGCGGGTGGCGAAGATGCGGGCGATCTGCGGCGTGACATCGGGCGCGAAGGCCAGCAGTTGGCCGCTCTGGCGATCATCGAAGCGCAGGGTGCGATCCCGCAGATCATTGCCCAGGCCACGTTCAAGGACTGACAGGAATTCCAGTGATGGCGGGATAACCGGTTGGAAACCCCAAAGTCGGAAGACCTGTTGCAGGGTCTGGCGCAGGGATTCGATCTTGACGGCATTGGTGGGCAGAAAATCCTTGACGCCCTTGGGGATCATCGGTTCGTGGGAGGGTTCGTAGAGATTCATGAATGGTTTCGTCCGTGCGCTCGCCGCTGACAGGGCGGCAGGAATCAGGGCAGATAAACCTGAAGGGCTGACAGGATGCGGTCGTCAGCCCGCAGTTGGCGCATGACCGCTTCGGGCACCGCCTGATCGACGGTCAGCAGCGAAACAGCCTTGCCGCCAGACTTGCGGCGGGACAGGTTCATCATGGCAACATTGATGTCGGCTTGCGCCAGGGCAGTGCCCAGCAGGGCGAGCACGCCCGGCCGATCTTCATTCTTGATGACGAGCAGGTGACCAACGGGCAGCCCTTCCACCTCGTATTCATCGATACCGACGATACGGCATTCGTCACCGCCGAACAGGGCTCCGCTGACCGATTGGCTGCCCTCGTCGCCGCAAACGGTCAACCGTATCATATTGGAGAAGCCCTGGGCAATGTTTGTCCGTGTTTCGGTGACACTGATGCCCCGCTCGCGCACAATGTGGGGTGCATTGACGTAGTTGATGCGCGACCCGATAATGGGGGTCAGCAGGCCCTTGAGCAGAGCGGTGGTCAATGGCTCGGTGGGATGTTGCACCAGACTGCCGGCGTATTCGATGCGAATACTGGAAAACGGCTTGTGCAGCATCTGGGCTAGAAGGCTGCCGAGCCGTTCGGCCAGTTCCAGGTAGGGGCGCAGACTGTCCAGCAGGTCGGCGTTGACCGAGGGGACGTTGAGCGCGTTGCGGACAATGCCGCTGCACAGGTAGTCGATCACCTGCTGAGCAGCCTGGCGGGTGACATTGATCTGGGCTTCGGCCGTGGCGGCGCGCAGATGGGGAGTGCAAATGACATTGTCAAGCTGCAGCAGCGGATTGTCGATCGCCGGCGGTTCGACGGCAAAGGTATCGAGGGCCGCGCCGGCCAGGGTGCCATCCTGCAGCGCCTGCAGCAGGGCCTCTTCATCGATCAGGCCGCCGAGAGCACAGTTGACCAGATAGCAGCCCTTTTTCAACCGTGCGAAGGTGCGGGCGTTGAGCAGGTGTTCGGTTTCCAGGTTCAGTGGCACATGCAGGGACAGAAAATCGGCCGTGGCCAGCAGGGTATCAAGGGAAACCTTGCGTGCTCCCAGACGTTTGATGACCTCTTCGGACAGATAAGGATCGTAGAGGTTGACATCCATGTGCAGGCCGTGGGCGTACTCGATAACCCGCCGGGCAATCTTGCCGCCGCCAATCAGACCCAGGGTTTTGCCGTAGATATCGGTGCCGGTGAAGGGCGCTGATTGCCAGCGGCCCTGTTTCACGGCCAGGCTGGCCTGGGGGATGCGGCGTGCCAGGGACAGCATCATGGCAATGGCGTGCTCAGCCATGGTGGTGGTGCTGCCTGTCGGGGTGTTGGTGACCACAATGCCCTGCCGGTTGGCCGCTGCCAGGTCGATGTTTTCCACGCCAATGCCGGCCCGGGCAATGATCTTCAGGCGCGGTGCCGCCGCCATCAGCTCCGCTGTTACAGCCGTTCCACCGCGGACCAGCAGGGCGTCGGTGGTGGCGATGCGTTCCAGCAGCTGTTCCGGTCGGATGCCGGGCTGGTAGTCGAGTTGCAGGCCGGCGGTGTCGCGCAGCAACTGGAGTCCCTCGGCTGAGAAGGTGTCACAGACCAGAACATTCAAGGGGTAGATTCCTGTGCCGGAACGGCAAAAAAAGAGCGGGATAAAAGCAGGACGTTTCAGGTGGCAACCGCCTGAAACCTAGCAACAGGGGGGGGGACTGTCAAGGAGTAATACAGCCCGGTTGGCCTGGGACGCAGGCTGTGCTGCGGCGAATCCGGGAATATAAAAAAGCCCTACCGAATGGGCAGGGCTTTTGAAGTTTCTACGCGTATTTGAGATTACAGTTTGTGGACGTTAGCCGCCTGGGGGCCTTTCTGGCCATCAGTGATTTCAAACTCTACGCGGTCGCCCTCTGCCAGGGACTTGAAGCCGTCGCCCTGAATGGCAGAGAAGTGAACGAATACATCGGGGCCGCCGTCTTGCTCAATGAAACCAAAACCTTTTGCGTCATTGAACCATTTTACCGAACCTTGTGCCATTGTTTCCAACTCCTTTTAATGCCGACCTTGTCGGTCTGTAGCTGTGCTTTCAGCCGGTTTTCCGCGGAACTTCATGTACCTTGGGATAAAGGAAAAGCCGTACTAAACTGAAAGCATGGGGCACGCTATCATGGCTGCTGCAGCCACCGCAAGTAAAAACGAGGGGACGGGAAAAATAAAAACCGAAGCTATCTCATTCATCGAGGTTCGGGATCAACACTTCGCGACCCTTGCTGGTACCATCGGAGGGCCCGACGATGCCTTCCTGCTCCATCTTCTCGATGATCCGAGCCGCCCGGTTGTAGCCGATACGCAGTCGCCGCTGGATCATTGAAATAGAGGCCTGGCGTGCCTGGGCCACCAGCGCCACCGCTTCATCCCAGCGTTCGTCGTATTCACCATCCATAGCGAGATCGTCGCTGGTCGCCGGCGCTGCGGCCAGAATGCTGTTATCGTATTCCGGTGTGCCCTGGCGGCTGAGAAATGCGACCACACGCTGAACCTCATGCTCGGAAACAAAGGCTCCGTGAACGCGCTGCACGGCGCCGGTGCCCGGTGGCAGAAACAGCATGTCGCCCATGCCCAGCAGCGTTTCGGCCCCCATTGCGTCGAGAATGGTGCGCGAGTCGGTGCGCGAGAACACCTTGAACGAGATGCGGGTGGGGAAGTTGGCCTTGATCAGTCCGGTGATGACATCGACACTGGGGCGCTGGGTGGCCAGAATCAGATGGATGCCGGCGGCACGAGCCATCTGCGCCAGCCGGGCGATGTGCTCCTCGATCTCGCGGCCGGCCACCATCATCAGGTCGGCCAATTCGTCTACGATGACAACAATATAGGGTAGATGGCCATGATCAAGGTCGTCCTCGCCGCCGTGTGGCGGTGCCGCCTGCGTCACCGGTGGCGGTTCTGCCGTATCCAGGTCCTCCTCGCCGGCGGCTGTCGCCACGGCACTGGCGGCCTCCAGGCGTGCCAGACGGGCGCGGTCCTTTTCTTCGCCAGCGAGTTTCTTGTTGTAGCCGTCGATGTTGCGCACGCCCTTGTCGGCCATCAGGCGGTAGCGTCGTTCCATTTCGCGTACTGCCCAGGCCAGGGCCAGGGCCGCTTTTTTCGGTTCGGTCACCACCGGCAGCAGCAGGTGGGGAATCCCCTCGTAGATCGATAGTTCAAGCATCTTGGGGTCGACCATGATCAGGCGCACATCCTCGGGATTGGCGCGGTAGAGCAGCGACAGCACCATGGTGTTGATGGACACCGACTTGCCGCTGCCGGTGGAACCGGCCACCAGCAGGTGTGGCATTTTGGCCAGATCGCTGACGCTGGTCTGGCCGAAGATGTCCTTGCCCAAGGCCAAGGGTAGCCGGCCACCGTTTTTGCGGAACTGGTCCGATGCCAGAATATCCTTTAGGTAGACGGTTTCACGGTTGCTGTTGGGAATTTCAATGCCGACCACACCGCGACCGGGAATCGGCGCGACGATGCGGATGGCGGTGGCGCGCAGGGCCATGGACAGATCGTCGGACAGTCCGGCAATGCGGTTGACCTTGATGCCCGGTGCCGGTTCGAATTCAAACATGGTTACCACCGGCCCGGGTTTGACCTCGACCACCCGGCCGTCAATGTTGAAGTCTTTGAGCTTGTTCTCCAGAATCCGCGCCATTTCCATCAGGCTGTTCTGATCGATGGGGGGCGGTGGTTCGCCATCATGATCCAGCAGCGCCAGCGGTGGAATCTGATAGTCACCGCTGAGAGCCTGGAAATCGAAGGATTCCTGCAGTGGCTCTGCCTCGGCTCGGCTGTTTTTTTTGCGCGCCGCCGTGCGCTTTTCAGTGGCGGCAGCCGGCGTGGGGTGGGGCTGGAGCAGGGGCGGGGCGGCGCTGTGCGGCGGTTGTGCCACCGCTTTTTGCCTTGACCGGTGCAGCAGGCCGCGCCAGCGCTCGACCAACCCCTGGCCAAACAGAACCAGGGAGAAGCCGGTCAGCAGCATGGCGGCGACCAGAAAGACAACCCCGAGCAGCAGGGCGGCGCCGCTGAGATTAAAATAGTTGGCCAGTACCGACTGCAGCAGGCGGCCGATGGCGCCACCGGCCTCGTTGATGACCCGTTCGCCCCAGCGGACCTGACCGAAACGCAACGCCAGCAGGCCGTCGAGACTGCATAGCAGCACAACGAAGGCTGCCAGCCGGTCGCCACGCAGGCGGAGGTCCTGCAGCCGCAGCAGCTGCCAGGCCAGTCCGGCACAGATCAGCGGCAGCAGCAGGGCGGGCAGGCCCAGACTCTGGTAGAGCAGGTCGGCCAGATGGGCGCCAAACAGCCCCCCGAAGTTGCGCACGCTGGCGGGATGGAGGTTGTTGTTGAAGGACGGGTCAAGGGGGTGGTAGGACAGCAGGCACAGCAGGAGATACAGACCGCCGGCCAGCCAGAGCACGGCGGCGATTTCCTTGCGCAGCCGTTGTCGGGGGAGGGGCTGCTGGGTGGTTTCGGCACGATCCGACATGGGTGTTGTGACGAGCTCTTTTCAGGCAAGAAGGGTAGCGGGAATTTCCCCGGCGGTGGTTTATGTCGCCAGGTGCGAACTGGTTATCATAACACAAACAGCAGGCTGGCGACAGCCCAGCAGTACAGCGCAAAAAAGATCAACCGTCGCCGCTGCAGGATGCCCAGCAACAGGTGGATGGCCAGCAGGCCCGAGAAAAAAGCCGTTGCGCCGCCTGCCAGATAAATAAACAGTTCCTCACTGTTGAGCTGTTCAAAATGGCGCAAAGACAGTAGTGCCGCGCCGGCTATGGCCGGCAACGACAGCAGAAAGGAAAAACGGGCGGCGCTTTGGGGGGCGACGCCCCGAAACAGCAGCATGGCAATGGTTGAGCCGGAGCGGGAAATTCCCGGCGCGACGGCAAGGCCCTGTATCAGACCCGTCAGCAGGACATCGACAACACCGAGCTGGCCCAGTTCGCGATTGCCGGGACGCCAGCGTTCGGCAGCGAACAACAAGGCGCCGGTAATCAGGAGCATCAAGCCGATCATGGGCAGCTGTTCGAACATGGCTTCGAATGTGGTACGAAAGCCCAGGCCGATAGCTGCTGTCGGCAGGGAGCCGAGCAGGATGAGTCCTAGCAGGCGACGATAGCCCGCTGCCGTGGCATCCCGGCGAAATGGGCAGCAAAGCAGTTGCCACAGGTCGGCCCAAAAATAAAGAACCACTGTCGCCAGGGTGCCAACATGGAGAATGACATCGAAAAGCAGGCCGGGCTGGCTGAAGCCGGGCAGAAGGTGCTGCACAATTGCCAGATGGCCGGACGATGAAATCGGCAGGAATTCGGTCAGGCCCTGAACCAGGCCCAGCAGTAAGGCATCAGTAAGAGTCATGGCGGGTCTCTTCGTCAAAAAGGATCACCAGCAGGGGAGTGCCGAGCAGCCGACGTTTGCAGTGGCGCTTGAGGCAACGCTGGACCAGGGCCTCGACCGTGGCCGTGGGAGTCTCTGGTCGTACGCTGGTCAGCTCCTGTTCCAGTGCCTCGGTCAGTTGCCGCAGTTGGGCGGCTGCCAGCGGGCCGGCGTCCCACAGCCCGCGCCCGACCAGTTGAACCTGCCAGGGGGGTGCTGCTGCGGGCGGGCATCGCAGGCGGGCGATCAGCAGCCCCTGATGGGCCAGGCGCCGGCGCTGCCGCAGGGCGGTTTCACTCTGGGGTTCACCCGCCGGACCGTACAGTCGTGGCGGGCAGGACAGGGTGGTTTCCCGTTGACTGCCGTGGCGTGACAGCCGCACCGCCTGGCCATTGTCGAGGAGCAGACAATGGCCAGGTTCGTGTCCGTCGGTCTGCGCCAGCCGCGTCTGCTGTTGGCGCAGACCGGCATGACCGTGGGTGGGAACCAAGTAGCGCGGTCGTACCAGGGCATGCAGCAGTCGCAGTTCCGTGGCGCCGGCGTGGCCGGAGCTGTGCAGGTCGGGAATCTCGGCCGCTGTCAGTAACCGTGCGCCCTGCTGGCCGATGCGGTGAGCCAGGCGCTGCAGGGCCAGCTCGTTGCCCGGAATGGCGCGGGCCGACAGCAGCACGCTGTCGGTCGTTTGTAGGGCCAGGGCGGGCCAGGCTCCCCCTGCCAAACGGGCCAGGGCGCCCTGCGGTTCGCCCTGACAGCCACTGGCCAGCAGTAGTCGCTGTGCGCGGGGCAGACGGGCAAGTTCCTCTGGCGGCACAACAAGCCCCGGCGGCGAGGACAGCAGACCCTGCTGGCTGGCCAGGGCGCAGCTGTCGATCAGACTGGCGCCGAGCAGAGCGACACGGCGGTTGTTGTTGCGGGCGGCCGAAAGAGCCTGCTGCAGTCGCGTCAGGTGCGAGGCAAAGGTCGACAGCACCACCATGCCGGGCGTTTCCGCCAGCTGCCGATGCAACTGGCGGGCCACCTGGTCACTGCTGCTGGCGCCGCTCTGTTGACCGGCGTTGGTCGAATCGGCCAGCAGCACCAGGACCTCCTCGTCGGCCAGCCGCGCCAAGCGGGCCAGATCGGTTCTCTGCCCGGCTGGTGCCGCCGGATCGAGACGGAAGTCGCCACTGTGGACCAGGGTGCCAGCCGCGCAGCGCACAATCCAGCCGTAGTTGGCGGGAATCGAGTGGCTGATGCTCACCGCCTCGATGACAAAGGGGCCGCAGGTGAAGGTTTCGCCGGGCGCGACGGCATGACGGTCGAGGTCAGGGGTGGATTTCTGGGCCACCCCGTTACGCCGCGCCAACTCCAGGGTGAAGGGCGCGCCGAACAGCGGTGGCGCGCCCAGTTCGGCGTACAGCCAGGGCAGGGCGCCGATATGGTCTTCGTGGCCATGACTGAGTAGCAGACCGCAGATGTCGGCGCGGCGCTGGTGTAGCCAGCCGATCTCCGGCAGCAGGCGGCCGACACCGGGTGTGCTGCTGTCGGCAAAGCGGGCGCCACAGTCAAACAGCAGCAGCGCGCCCTGGTGTTCCATCACCAGCAGATTCATGCCGACTTCGTTATGGCCGCCCAGCGGCAGCAGGCGGATCTGATCGGGATGGTCGCAAACGGGAAGGGGCATGGAACTCGTGCGGGATAAGGGGTTGAAGGGCACGGGGCTGAAACCCTGGTGGTGGTTGCCAGCCTCCCGGCGGCAGGGCGCAGTTTAGAAGTCCGCTGCCTGCGGGTCAAATCCTTTATACGCCAGCCGGACCAGGTCGGGTGTGATTGCCGGCCGTACCTGCCAGGGGCCCAGTCGCGGGCCGTTGGGTCGTTCGGTGGTGGGCAGCAGGGTGCGAATGCGCACATCCGGCCAACCCTGGCTCGGCAGCCCGAGAAAATGGCAGATCTGGGGTACCCGGGCGGTGGCCGGGAAATCCAGCACAAAGTCGGCAACCAGGGGGCTGCGGGTGGGACCGCCACCAAAAAAGGCATCGACCAGAGGTTTGAGACGGCAGCGCAGGGCGACGAACAGATGATCACCGACCAGAATCTGGCTGCCCCCGCGGGGGAAAATCACCTGGTTGTCGCGCACGATAAGCGTGATAACCACGCCGTCTGGCAGAGCCAGGCTTTGCAGGGCGGTGCCGGCGATGGTGGTGCCTTCCTCGATGCTGTACTGAACGATCTCGCCATCGACATGACGCAGAGCGTTGATTTCGAGGGAAACCGGTGTGACCGGTTCGGCTGGCAGCGCCAGGCCGAGCCAGCGTGCCACCAGTGGCAGAGACCAGCCCTGGGTGACGGCGGAAACCAGCACGACAAAAAAGACGACGTTGAACAGTTGCTCGCTGTTGTCGATTCCGGCCATCAGCGGATAGGTGGCCAGGGTAATGGGAACCGCGCCCTTGAGCCCAACCCAGGAGATGAACAGGGCTTCGCGCAGTGAAAAACGAAAGGGCAGCAGTGTTAGAAACACCGCCAGGGGGCGGGCGACAAAGGTCAACCCGCAGGCGATCATCACGCCAGCCACGGCCACCTGCGGCAGATGGCTGGGGAAGCTGAGCAGCCCCAGCATGACGAACAGCAGGATCTGGCTGATCCAGGCACTGGCATCGTGAAACAACAAGATGCCGTTACGAAACACCAGCTGGCTGTTGCCCATGACAATGCCGCACAGATAAACAGCAAGGAAGCCACTGCCACCGACAACCGCGGCCAGTCCGAAGGATAACAGACCGAAAGACAAGGCCAGGGTCGGGTACAGCCCCGGATGGTCGAAATGGATACGGTTGATGATGCGCACGGCTACAAAGCCGAGCAGCAGACCGCTGAGGGCGCCGGCGCCAAACTGCAGCACCAGCAGCCAGGCCAGATCTGTGGCCGTCGTCATCTGGTGGGTGAGGATGCCGATGATTCCAAGGGTCAGGAAGATGGCCATCGGATCGTTGGAGCCGCTTTCGAGTTCCAGGGTGCCGCTCAGGCGGGCGGGCAGCTTCAGCCGGCTGGTACGCAGGATGGAGAAAACGGCGGCGGCATCGGTTGAGCCGACGATGCTGCCCAGCAGGATGCCATGCCACAGCGGTATCTGCAGTACCCAGGCCGCGACCAGGCCGGTCAGTAGCGCTGTCAGTGCTACGCCTGCCGTTGCCAGGGCCAGCGCCGGGGCCAGGGCGGTGCGAATGGCGCGCACCGAGGTGCGCAAGCCGCCGTCAAACAGAATCAGGGCCAGGGCGGCACTGCCGATGCTGTTGGCCAACGGGTAGTCTTCGAAGGCGATGCCACCGAGGCCTTCGGAGCCGGCCAGCATGCCGACGGCGAGAAACAGCACCAGTACCGGCATGCCGATGCGGGCCGACAGCTTGCTCGATACGATGCCGAGAAACAGCAGGATGCCGAAAAAGAAAATCAGGCTGTTGAGAGTAAACATCAAAGCAGCTCGTTGGTTCGGGGGCCGGTGTTGACCAGTGCCATGCTAGGGACAGACCAGAATATCGCAGGGGGCCTGGTCCAGTAGCTGGACCGTGACGCTGCCGCGTAGCAGGCGCTCGGCCAGGTGGGGCTTGGGATGGCCGACCACCAGCAGATCGGCGCCGATTTCGCGTGTTTTGCGACGCAGGTTGGTAACAATGCCACCTTCCGGCTCGATGCTGTAGTCCAGCAGGGGGGCGTCTGGATCAAGGCTGTCCAGAAACGCCTTCATCTGGTTTTCAGCTTCATAGCGGGCTCTGTTGCGCAAGGCGCCGATGGCTTCGGAGCTCAGGCCGCGGGAGAGCATTTTCTTTTCAAACGGTGCCTGACAGCAGTGCATCAGGTGCACAGGGGCAGTGGGGGCGAGTCGGCGGGCCAGGCGGAGATTGGCTGCGGCGGTCGGTGAAAAATCTATGGCCACAAGAACCCTCTGATAGGCTTTCCGCGGGCTGTCGTAAACCATCAGCAGGGGTTGTGTGCCCCGGTGCACAACCTGTTCGGCGGTGGCACCGATCAGATGATCCTGCAGGGGATGACTGCCGCGCGCGCCCAACAGCAGCAGATCATGGCGGGCGCTTTCGGTCACAAGGCTGGGCCGCAGCCGGCCCTGGCGGATCTGGCCGGGGAATAGCAGCCCCGTTCGTGCTTGCAGGCGGTCAGTCAGTTCCTGCAGCTGTTGCTGTGCGCTCCGCCCGTCGGCCGGTGTCGGTCGACGCCAGAAGGACCGTTCGATGATGTGCAGCAGGCTGGCCTGGCGGGCACTGCCTTCCTGGCATAGCAGGGCCGCTCGCAGGGCCGCCTGATAGGCGGCATCGGAGAAATCAGTCGCGATCAGAAGATCCAGTGGCGGTGTCGAGGCGATGGTTGTCGACATGGGGTTATGCTCCTGTAGCAGCGATCCGGTCTGCGCCCGGATCTGGCTGAACGGTTTTTGGCGGAATCGAGCCTGGCCCCGCCCTGTTTGTCTTGCGCCGTCCGGCGTCGTTGTGCATGGCAACAGCGTCGCCAGAGATGAAATAGTTTCTATAGAACGACGTTTATTTCTAATTGGGTTTATCCATGCACCGCCTTGCCAGAGCCTGCTTGGTGCTGCCCGCCGTTCTGGTTGATATTAGACAAGGGGGCGCTGCATCATCGTTTTTTCGCGCTTGCGGCCGAAAAAGACGTGGACAGGGACCCTGGCCCTGCGCTATCTTTTTTTCGTCAAACTTAAATATAAAAGTGTTTTGATTGTTTGTGTTTTGTTTTTTCGAGGTGAACCGAGGCCGCGCCGTTGCCGGCCTGGGTTCGCAAGCGGTTACAACCCGACATCACAGGAGGAACCCCATGGCCCGATCCCCATTCCGTCTGCTTGCTGTGGCGGCCAGCTGTTTGCTGGTCGTGGCGCTGTGTCTGCCGTCCATGGCTCTGGCCAAAACCCGGCTGGCTTTTTCCGGCGGCCCCGATGGCGGCACCTTTCAGTATTTCTCCAACGCCATTTCCAGCCGTCTGTCCAAGATGATTCCGGATGTCGAGGTGTCCAACATGGCTTCGGCCGGTTCGGTGGAAAACCTGCGCCGGGTCAACTCCGGTGATGCCGATTTCGGTGTCATCTATGCCGGCGATCTGTATCTGGGTGCTACGGGTCAACTGACCAACGATCCGCGCAAGTATAGCAATGTGCTGTCGATGGCCTATCTCTATGGCGCGCCGGCTCATCTGGCGGTGCTGGCCGACAGCGGCATCACCCAGGTGACGGATCTGGTTGGCAAACGCGTGGCTGTTGGACCGGCCGGCAGCGGTGCCGCCGCCAGCGCCCAGCGCTATTTTACAGCAATGTCCGGTTAGGAAATTGCATCCAGCCGGGATGTAGAGAAAACGTATATTTTTAGCAACTTACCTCGTTTTTTGCTTGACAAAGCGCCGCGAGGCCGGTGTGGCGGATTTCGTAAATACCT